>Ga0209455_1000083_pt1 | contig 255660 bp, 225 predicted proteins | sample AraplaCol_mCL_r2_FD_184275 | JGI IMG/M metagenome (GOLD analysis project Ga0209455, IMG submission 184275) | Arabidopsis root microbial communities from North Carolina, USA - plate scrape CL_Col_mCL_r2 (SPAdes) (version 2) | ecosystem: Host-associated > Plants > Roots > Endosphere | place...
GAAGCCCAGGAAGGCCGGGTAGTGCCACCCGGCGGCGTAGCGATGGACGACCGCCACGAAGATCAGCAGCGTCGCCGCGCCCATGAGGAACGCGATGAGCCACTCTTCGAGGTGGTCGAGGATGCGACCGAACATCTTGGGCCTTTCTCGCGCATGTGCGCGAAGGGGCGGGGCGAGGAAGCTCCGCGCGCGACATCGATGGCCGCGCTTGCGGATTCAGTGGACGACGCGAGCAGGCGCTTCGTCAATCGGGGCGGCCCCGGCTTCGCGCCGGGGCGATGGCTCACACGGGGACGAAGCCGGTCGCTTTGTAGGCCGCGGCGATCGTTTCCTTGCCGACGCGCGATTCCATGTCGTGGTGGACGGGCATCAGCGCCTTCTTCCACTCGAGGGCTTCGGCCGGGGTCAGCGTGTAGATCGTGCACTTGCCGCTGGCCTTGATCTTTTCCAGCGCCTGCACGTTCTCGGTGGCGGCGATCGCGTTGGCGTAGATGGTGGCGTCCTTCATGCAGCCGTCCAGCGTGGTGCGGACGTCGGCGGGCAGGCCGTCCCAGAACTTCTTGTTGACGATGGCCGCGTAGGCCAGGTGGCCGTGGTTGGAGATCGTGATGTCCTTGGTGACCTCGTAGATCTTCTGCGTGAGGAAGTTCGACGGCGTGCCCTCGGTGCCGTCGACCACGCCCGACTGCAGCGCCTGGTACAGCTCGGAGAAGGCCATCACCTGCGGGATCGCGCCGAGCGCGCGCATCTGCGCGTCGAGCACCTTCGACGACTGGATGCGCATCTTCAGGCCCTTGAAGTCGGCCACGTGGTGCAGCGGGCGGTTGGCGCACATCTGGTGGAAGCCGTTGTCCCAGAAGGCCATGCCGCGGATGCCCTTGGGCTCGAGCTTGGCGAACAGCTGCTTGCCCAGCTCGCCGTCGGTGATGCCCTTGAACGCGTTGGTGTCCTTGAACAGGAAGGGCAGGTCGAACACCTCGAATTCCTTGGCGCCCAGCGGGCCGAACTTCGACAGCGACGGCGCCAGCATCTGCACGGAGCCCAGCTGCAGGGCCTCCATTTCTTCCTTGTCCTTGTAAAGCTGGCTGTTCGGGTAGACCTCCACCTTCACCTTGCCGTTCGTGCGCTGTTCGGCCAGTTCCTTGAAGCGCAGCGCGCCCTTGCCCTTGGGCGTGTCGGGCGCCACCACGTGGCTGAACTTGATGACGATGGGGGCCTGCGCGCGCGCGGAGCCGAAGCCCACCGTGGCGAGTGCGGCGGCGGCGCCGAGGACCTGGCGGCGGGAGGTGCTGTTCATTCGGGTCTCCTGGGGATCGTTGGATTCGTTGTCGAATTCAGTCTGGCGCAAGCCTGCGCGGACTCCTGGCTCGAGTCGGGCGATTGTCGGCAGCGCACGTGCGCGCTGGAAATTGTGGACTCCCACATGAGGCTGGCGGGCTCGCTCATCGAGGCCGGGCCAGGCCCTAGACTCGCGCCATGCTTCCCGCCCTGCCGCAGCCTCCCAGCGCCATGCCCAGCGCGCCCGCGAGTCGCGCGTGGGCGCGCACGCTCGCGCGGCGCGGCGCGTGGTGGTGGGTGCCGCTCGTGCTGTCGGTGCTGTTCACGGTGTCGGTGGCGATCTGGCTGGAGCTGTCCGACCGGGCCGACATGGAGTCGCGCCAGCGCCAGCTGATCACCGATTCGCTGTCGCTGGAAAGCCAGATCACCGACCGCGTGGCCGAGGAGCAGGTGCAGCTCAACGAGCTCGCGCGCAGCTTCGACGTGTCGCAGCCGCCCGAGGCGCTCGGCAGCCAGGAGGCGGTGGCCGACGGCCTCTCGCGCCTGTGGCAGAGCATCGGCTGGGTCGACGCCGACACGCGCCTGCGCGTCGTCGTGCCCGAGGGCATCGGCATCTCCGAGCGGCCCGGCCTCAGCGCGCACCTCAGCGCGCCGCTGCGCGACGCGTCCGGGCGGCCCGCCGGCCACCTCGTGGTGCGCTACGCGCCGGCCGTGCTGCTGCGCCAGACGGTGCCGTGGTGGCTGGCGCACGAGTACGACGTGCGCCTGGTCGACGGCTACGGACAGGTCGTGGCCGACCCGCTCAACAGCGGCGACCGCGAGGCGCTGCCGGAGGAGTCGCACCGCCACAGCCTCGAGCCCGCGATGCCCGACACCTACCTTGAGCTGTCGCTGCACGAATCGCTGCGTCCCTGGTGGCTGCGCCTGCCCATCGTGCTGATGGGCGTGTTCCTCACGCTGATCGCCGTGGCCACCGCGCTGCTGCGCTGGCAGGTCAACGAGGTGCTGCGCACGCAGGCCGCGCTGCGCACCGAGGCCGCGTGGCGCCAGGCGATGGAGGACTCGTTGACGGTGGGCCTGCGTGCGCGCGACACCGACGGCACGCTGGTGTACGTCAATCGCGCCTTCTGCGACCTCGTGGGATTCGGCCCGGACGAGCTGATCGGCCGCGCCACGCCCATGCCTTACTGGCCGCCCGACGCGATCGCCGACAGCATGTCGCGCCACCTGCGCAACATGGCCGGCGGCGCGCCGCGCGACGGCTACGAGGCGCGCTGGGTGCGCAAGGACGGCCGCCCGATCGACGTGATGCTCTACGAGGCCCCGCTGGTCGATTCCAGCGGCCGCCACATCGGCTGGATGGGCTCGATCCTCGACATCACCGAGCGCAAGCGGCTGGAGGAGCGCGAGCGCCACCAGACCGACGCGATGGCGCACCAGGCTCGCCTCACCATGCTGGGCGAGGTGGCCTCCGCGCTCGCCCACCAGCTCAACCAGCCGCTGACCTCCATCACGGGCTACGCCGCGGGCGTCAAGCGCCTGCTGGAGCGCGCGGGGCAGCCCGACGCGCGCCTGGTCGACGCGATGACGCGGCTGGGCGACCAGGCCGCCGAGGCCGGCCGCATCGTCAAGCGCATCCGCGAGTTCCTCACGCGCCGCAGCCCGCAGCGCGAGACCATGGATCTCGGCGAGGGCGCGCACCGTGCGATCGCGCTGCTCGGGCGCGAGCTGCGCCGGTTGCAGCTGCACGTGGAATGGGCCGTCGCGCCCGACCTGCCCAAGGTGGACGCCGATCCGGTGCTGATCGAGCAGGTGGTGCTCAACCTCGTGCGCAACGCCTGCGACGAGATGGCCGGCGTGCCCGCGGCGCAGCGCCGCCTGCGCGTGGGCATCTCGCGCGCCGGGGCCAGCGCCATGCCCGGCGCCGGCGACGCCGAGGGCTTCCTGCGGCTCGACGTCGACGACGCCGGCCCGGGCCTGCGTGGCCGCACCGTGGAACAGCTCGTGGCGCCGTTCTATTCCACCAAGCCGGATGGCATGGGCATGGGCCTGGCCATCTGCCGCTCCATCATCGAGGCCCACCACGGCGCCTTCGACGCCAGCGACAGCGGCTTCGGCGGCGCGCGCTTTTCCTTCACCTTGCCTGTGGCCGGCACCTGGCACACGTCGGAACTGCACGCCGACGACGCCCTGCCGGCCGAGGAATCCGAGGATCGTCCATGAATGCCACTTCCCTTGCGCACCGCCCGCCCGAACCGATGGTGCACCTCGTCGACGACGAGGCCCCGGTGCGCGACGCGCTGAGCTTCCTGTTCCAGTCGCACGGCCTGGCGGTGCGCGCGTATCCCAGCGGGATCGAGTTCCTCGACGCGGCCGACGAATCGCCGCTGGCCGGCTGCATCCTGCTGGACGTGCGCATGGAGCCCATGTCCGGCCTGCAGGTGCACGACGCGCTGGTGGCGCGCGGCAGCGGCGTGCCGGTGATCTTCCTCACCGGGCACGGCGACATCCCGATGGCCGTGGAGGCGTTGAAGAAGGGCGCGTTCGACTTCGTGGAGAAGCCGTCGGGCGACGTGGCGCTGGTGGAGCGCGTCATGCGCGCGCTGGCGGTGGACGCCGCACGCCAGGCCGCCGATTCGAAGGACGAGGAGACGGCGGCGCGGCTGGCCAGCCTGTCCGAGCGCGAGCGCGAGGTGATGCAGCGGGTGGCGGCCGGCAAGCTGAACAAGGTCATCGCCGACGAACTGTGCATCTCGGTGCGCACGGTGGAGGTGCATCGTGCGCGCGTGTTCGGCAAGCTGGGCGTGCGTTCGGCGGCGGAGGTGGCGACCCTGTTGGCGAGGGGACGCTGAACGCAGGCTGACATGGCGCCGGACGACAGAAAACGCCGATACGTGGAACCGTATCGATGTTTTCTCCTGCCTTTGCGGCGCCCGTCCGATGGAATGCCGTGTGCAAACCCGATCCCCCCCTGATAAACCCCCCGATATTTGGGAGGATTTCGTGATCGCCGGGTACCGCACCACCTATGCAAAGTTCGTGAAATGCCCACAATGGCGTTGCGGTGGCTCTGTTGTAGCGCTGCCGTTGGAGGGTCCAAAAAATGTCAGTGCTTGTCGACGAACAAAGCCGCAGTGAAATGCTCAACCGCCTCAAGCGCGCCGAAGGCCAGCTTCGAGGCATCCAGCGAATGATCGAGTCCGGCCAGCCGGGCATCGACATCGCCAGCCAGCTCGTCGCGGTGCGCCGCGCGCTGGACAGCACCTACGTGCACATGACGGTCAGCCTGGTCGAGCAGGAGCTCGGCAGCCGCCTGGGCGGCGACGCGCGCGGCCGCAAGCAGATCGGCGAGGTGCTGGGCGAACTCACGGCGCTGTTGGCCAAGGTTCGCTGAGCCGGAGGCGGTGCGGCGAAGGCGGCTGGCTTTCGCGCGCGGAGAAGGGGGCTTGCCGCCGGTGGCGGTGCGCCGCTGCGTTGGTGCGCCCGCTTTCCAAATGCGGGAAGCGAGGGTGTGCCCAACGAAACGCGAATAAGGAAGCGCACATCGCTTCGTTGTCGCGGCGCAGCATCGGGCTCTACAGTGGATGACAACGGCCGTCACGCCCCGCCGGGGTGCTGCGGCCCGCGTCTTCCCGTCCCCCATTTCCTCATCGCCATGTCCACGCGCGCCCTGCTGCTGCGGCGTCACAGCGTCTTGCCCGGGTTCAATCTCGCCCTCGGCTTCTCGCTGCTGTACCTCTGCTTCATCGTCCTGATCCCGCTGTCGGCGGTGTTCCTGAAGACCTTCACGGTCAGCTGGGGCACCTTCGTCGACACGGTCACGTCGCCCCGCGTGGTGGCGTCGTACCGCCTCACGTTCGGCGCGTCGCTGCTCGCCGCGCTGGTGAACGCGGTGTTCGGCCTGCTGGTGTCGTGGGTGCTGGTGCGCTACCGGTTCCCCGGCAAGCGCCTGGTCGACGCGCTGGTGGACCTGCCGTTCGCGCTGCCCACGGCGGTGGCGGGCATCGCGCTGACCACGCTCTACGCCGCCAACGGCTGGATCGGCAAGCTGCTGCCGTTCAAGGTGAGCTACACGCCGCTGGGCGTGTTCGTGGCGCTCACCTTCATCGGGCTGCCCTTCGTCGTGCGCACGGTGCAGCCGGTGCTGGAAGACCTGCAGCGCGAGCTGGAGGAGGCCGCCGCCACGCTGGGCGCGTCGCGGCTGCAGACCTTCGGGCTGGTCATCTTCCCCGCGCTCGCTCCGGCGCTGCTCACGGGCTTCGCGCTGGCCTTCGCGCGCGCGCTGGGCGAATACGGCTCGGTGATCTTCATCGCGGGCAACATGCCCATGGTCTCGGAGATCACCTCGCTGCTGATCATCACCAAGCTGGAGCAGTACGACTACGCCGGCGCCACCGGCATCGCCGTCGTGATGCTGGTGACGGCCTTCCTGCTGCTGCTGCTGATCAACCTCATCCAGGCGTGGGCGCGCAAGAGGCAGGGGAGATGAGCGCCGTGATCCGACCCGCCGAAACGCTGGCCGTGGCCGGCGCCGGCCCCCTCGTGCGCCCGCTCGCGCCCCCGCGCGCGACGGACGCGGTGAGCGAGCCCGCGTGGGTGCGCCGCACGCTGATCGGCGTGGCGCTGGCCTTCCTCACGCTGTTCCTGTTCGTGCCGCTGGTGGCCGTGTTCGTGCAGGCGTTCGCCAAGGGCGTCGACGTCTACTGGGCCGCGCTCACCGAGTCCGACGCGCTGTCGGCGCTGAAGCTCACGCTGATCTCCGCCGGCATCTCGGTGCCGCTGAACCTGGTGTTCGGCGTGGCCGCGGCATGGGCCATCGCCAAGTTCGACTTCCGCGGCAAGAACGTGCTGCTGACGCTGATCGACCTGCCGTTCTCGGTGTCGCCCGTGATCGCCGGCCTGATCTACCTGCTGATCTTCGGCCTGCAGGGCTGGTGCGGCGAATGGCTGCGCGACCACGACCTGAAGATCGTCTTCGCGGTGCCGGGCATCGTGCTGGCCACCGTGTTCGTCACCTTCCCGTTCATCGCGCGCGAGCTGATCCCGCTGATGCAGGCGCAGGGCCAGGAGCAGGAGGAGGCCGCGCGCGTGCTGGGAGCATCCGGCTGGCAGATCCTGTGGCGCGTGACGCTGCCCAACGTCAAGTGGGCGCTGCTGTACGGCGTGATCCTGTGCAACGCCCGCGCGATGGGCGAGTTCGGCGCGGTGAGCGTGGTCTCGGGCCACATCCGCGGCCAGACCAACACGCTGCCGCTGCACATCGAGATCCTCTACAACGACTACCAGTTCGCCGCGGCGTTCGCGGTGGCATCGCTGCTGGCCGCGCTCGCGCTGGTCACGCTGGTGCTCAAGTACATCGTCGAGCGGCGCGCGAAGGCATCGCACCAGGAAGCCCGAAATGAGCATTGAAGTCCGCAACGTCACGAAACGATATGGCCAGTTGGCCGTCTGCGACAACCTGAGCCTGGACGTGCCGGCCGGCGAGCTCGTGGCCCTGCTGGGCCCGTCGGGCTCGGGCAAGACGACCCTGCTGCGCATCATCGCGGGCCTGGAAGTGCCCGACGCCGGCAGCGTGCTGTTCCACGGCGAGGACGCCACCCACACCGAGGTGCGCGACCGCAACGTGGGCTTCGTGTTCCAGCATTACGCGCTGTTCGGCCACATGACCATCGCCGAGAACGTCGCCTTCGGCCTGCGCGTGCGGCCCAGGGCCACGCGGCCGTCGGAACGCGAGATCAAGGCCAAGGTGGCCGACCTGCTCAAGCTGGTGCAGCTCGACTGGCTGGCCGACCGCCATCCGCACCAGCTCTCCGGCGGCCAGCGCCAGCGCGTCGCGCTCGCCCGCGCGCTGGCGGTGGAGCCCAAGGTGCTGCTGCTCGACGAGCCGTTCGGCGCGCTCGACGCCAAGGTGCGCAAGGAGCTGCGCCGCTGGCTGCGCCGCCTGCACGACGAGATGCACGTCACCAGCGTGTTCGTCACGCACGACCAGGAAGAGGCGATGGAGGTGGCCGACCGCGTCGTCGTCATGAACGCCGGCAAGATCGAGCAGCAGGGCGCGCCCAGCGAGGTCTACGACCACCCGGCCACGCCCTTCGTGCTGCAGTTCCTCGGCGACGTGAACCTGTTCGCGCGCGGCTCGGAGACCGACTACGTGCGCCCGCACGAGATCGACATCGTCGACGTGCCGGCGCCCGACACCTGGTCGGTGACGGTGGGCCAGATGCTCACCGTGGGCCCCAACACGCGCATCGAGTTCAAGCGCGACGACGATGGCAGCTTCGTCGACGTGGAGCTGACGCGCCAGGACTTCGTGGCCACGCGCGACCGCCTGGGCCTGCTGCCCGGGGCACGCGTGTTCCTCAAGCCGCGCCGCGTGACGCGCTTCGCCGCGTAGCCGTCATCCTGCGCGAAGTCGCAGGATCCACGCTCGCCAATGACGCTAGTGGTCCGCGGCGCAGATCCGCGCACGGCCGGCGGCCTTCGCGCGGTACATGCGCGCGTCGGCCACGCGCACCAGCGACTCGAAATCGCCGCCGTCCACGTCCAGTACCGCGACGCCGGCCGAGAAGGTGCAGTCGTCGGTGAGATCCTCGCCGACGCCGAAGCGCTGCATGCGGAACTGGCGCATCAGGCCTTCGAGGATGGCCGCGAGCGTCGCGTCGTCGCAGTTGTCCACCAACAGCACGAACTCCTCGCCGCCGAAGCGGCAGACGATGTCGCTGCGGCGCATGCGCTCGCGCAGCAGCTCGGCGAAGCGCAGCAGCACCTCGTCGCCGCGGTTGTGGCCGTGCAGGTCGTTGATCCACTTGAAGTGGTCGATGTCGATCAGCACGATCGCGATGCGCGTGCCCTGCCGGCGCGCGAGCTCGATGCGCGCGAGGCTGGTCTCGTCGAGGAAGCGGCGGTTGTACAGACCCGTGAGCGGATCGCGCACGGCCTGGTCGCGCAGCTGTTCCTGCAGGGCCTCCGCCTCGGCGATCTTCTGCTGCAGCGCCTCGTTCAGCCGCTGCGATTCGCGCATGCGCTCTTCCAGCGCGAGGTTGAGCGTGGACAGGCGCCGGCGATCGACCTCCGCGCGCTCCTGCGCCTCGCGCGCGCGGTCGCGGTCGTCGCGCGCGACGGCGGTCTCGTGGGCGACCTGGGTGGCGATGTAGCCGGCGCGCGCGCTGCGCCCCACCAGCGTCTCGTAGAGCGCCTGGGCCTCGCGCAGGGTGCGCAGGGCGCCGGGGAAATCGTGCAGGCGTTCGCAGACGTCGGTGGCCACCTGCAGCAGGCGCATCCGCGAATACGGCGGATCCTTCAGCTCGGAGGCCGCCGTCTCGGCGATGCGGGCCTGGATGACGGCGCGCGCCTCCTGCGGGCGGCCCGCGGCCATCAGGTAGGTGGCCTGGGCCCGCGCGTAGTCGGTCTTGCCGTCGTGGTCGGAGAACATGGCCGTCACGCCGCGATCCAGCCAGGCGCGCGCGCCGTCGAGGTCGCCGGCGCACAGGTGGGCGATGGCCATCAGCGAGGTGTTGTTGGCCAGTACGCCCGGCGCCATGCGGTGCTCGTTGCGCCGGATGCGTTCCAGCAGCGCGGCGCACGGCGCGGCGAGGCCCAGGCCGTCGTAGGTCTGGGCGAGGTTGAACACGGCCACGGCGAACGCCGTCCAGGCGCCGGCGGCCTCGGCGAGGTCCAGCGCCTGCTCCGAGAGCTTCTGCGCCTCGGCCAGATTCCACAGGTCGGTGTGGCTGCCGCCGAGGTTGGTCAGCGCGTTGATCCGCGGCCCGGGCGACGCGCAGGCCTTGGCCGCGGCGAGCGCCTCGTAGAAGTCCAGCAGCATGTAGTCGTGCTGGCCCAGCAGCTTGCGCGTGATCGCGCGTGCGTTGTGGCAGATGTAGACGTCCGTGGGGCGGCGCGCCACGTCGGCGCTGCGCGCCAGGATGCGCAGGTGCAGCGCCAGCGCCTCCTGCAGCCGGCCCTGCACGTGCAGGTGCGTGGCGTCGAACTGGTCGCACATCAGCAGGCCGCGCGCGTCGTCATGAGCGGCGAACGAGGCGCGGGCGAGCTCGTTGGCCTCGACGGCCGGCTCGATGCGGCCGGAGCGCAGCAGCGACAGGCCCACGTGGTAGTGGGCGTCGCCGCGCAGCGCGAGCGTGGGGCGGTCGCGCGTGGCGTCGAGCGCGGCCTGGCCCAGCTCGCCGGCGCGGCGGCTGTCGACGTAGAGCTGCCATTCGGCCTGCTCGAGCAGGCGCACGGGATCAGCCGTGGAATCCGGCCCGGTCGTGGCGGCGGGCGGGGAGGAAGACGGGGAGGTCAAGGGCGAACCAAGGTGCTGCGATGCCCCCCGGATCGGGGTGCTTCACTCTCGCAATCGGCGGGGCCGCCCGGTTCTTGAGTACCGCCGACGACGCCGCCAGCCGGAGCGTCGAGTAGTTGGCGCTTTGGACGATATCGATCGCTATCGTTCTGGAGTGGGCTCTCTACAACCACCATGTCATTCCGCGCGCAGTCGCGGAATCCACCCCTCGAGGTGGCGTCGTTCGCTGGGGTGGATCCTGCGACCTCGCGCAGGATGACGGCGCCGCGGCTAGAGCGGCGCCTGTTCGGTGTCGCTCGGTGCCGCCTGCGCGGCCTCCACCACCTCGCGCGTGAGGTGCGAGGCGAAGGTCTGGATGAAGTCGTAGGCGTAGCCGCGCAGCAGGCCGCCGCGGCGCACGGCCACGCTGGTGGTGTTGATCGAGAACAGGTGGCGCGCGTCGACGGCGCGCAGGCGGCCGGGCTGGTCCTCGTCCATGGCGATCGACGCGAGGATGCCCACGCCCAGGCCGAGGTCGACATAGGTCTTGATGATGTCGGCGTCCATCGCGGTGATGACGATGTCGGGCCGCAGGCCGGCGCGCTTGAACGCGGCGTCGATGCTCCAGCGGCCGGTCAGGCCGATGTCGTACGTGATGATCGGGTACTTGGCCAGGCGCTCCAGCGTCACCTCGCCGTCGGCCACCAGCGGATGCCCTTCCGGCACGACGATGGAGTGGGTCCAGCGGTAGCACGGCAGCGCCACGAGTTCGGGGCGCTCGGCCAGCAGGTGCGAGGCGATGCCGATGTCCACGGTGCCGGTGAGCAGCATCTGGGCGATCTGCTCGGGCGAGCCCTGGTGCAGCTGCAGCTGGACGTTGGGGTGGGCGGCGCGGAAGTCGCGCACGGCGGTGGGTAGCGCATAGCGCGCCTGCGAGTGGGTGGCGGCGATGGTTAGTACACCGCTGGTGCCTTGCGTGAACTCCTCGCTGGCGCGCTGCAGGCTCTCGGCGTCCTGCAGCAGGCGCTCCACCCAGGGCAGCACGGCCACGCCCGGCTGGGTCAGTCCGGTGAGGCGCTTGCCGACGCGCACGAAGATCTCGACGCCCAGTTCTTCCTCGAGTTCGCGGATCTGGCGGCTGACGCCCGGCTGCGAGGTGTGCAGGGCCTGGGCGACCTCGGTCAGGTTGAAGCCGCGGCGGACGGCCTCGCGCACGGAGCGCAGTTGCTGGAAATTCATGGCGGGGTCGGAATCGTTATCTGTGAAACGATTATCGAACCCTATTCGATATGCGTATATGCCTTATGACGCAGCACCATGCTCGGAAATCGACTATGCGCCGGCCGCCATCACCAGCGCGATGCCGATCGCGGCGGGGATCGCCTGGATGAACAGGATCTTGCGGGTGGCGGTGAGCCCGCCGTACAGCCCGGCGACCAGGATGCAGCCCAGGAAGAACAGCTTGGCGCCGTAGCCGGCCGGGCCGAGGCACAGTCCCCACACCAGCCCGGCGGCCAGGAAGCCGTTGTAGAGCCCCTGGTTGGCGGCCAGCACCTTGCTCGCCTCGGCGAATTCCGCCGTCGTGCCGAAGGCGCGGCGACCCCTCTTGGTGGTCCACAGGAACATCTCCAGCACGAGGATGTAGACGTGCAGCAGCGCCATCAGGGCGACGAAGACGTTGGCGATGGTGACGAGCATGGGCGATCCTCCTGTTGGGGAAGGCGGAGCATGCCACGCCTCGGCAGGGGCTCGGCGACACCTGGGCGACACCGACGCCCGTCATCCTGCGCGCAGTCGCAGGATCCACCCCCCCCCCAACGAGTACCGCGCGAAACGTGGATCCTGCGACTGCGCGCAGGATGACAGCGTGGCTAGCCCAGCGTCTGCGCCGACTCGATCACGCCACCGCCCAGGCACACCTCGCCGTCATACAGCACGGCGGATTGACCAGGAGTGACCGCCCACTGCGCATCCGGGAAGCTGAGCGCGATCGAGGCCGCGTCCGGCGCCGGCTCCAGCGTGCAGGCCGCGTCGGCCTGCCGGTAGCGCGCCTTGGACGCCAGCGCACCGGGCGCCGGGGTCTCGCCGGCGACCCAGCTGAGATCCATCGCGCTCAGCCGATGCGACAGCAGCCACGGATGGTCGTGGCCCTGCACGACGCGCAGCACGTTGGTGTCGAGCTCCTTGCGCGCCACGAACCACGGCTCGTGCTCGCCGCCGCCGCGCTGGCTCTTCTTGTCCTTGACGCCGCCGATGCCCAGGCCCTGGCGCTGGCCCAGCGTGTAGAAGCTCAGGCCCACGTGCTCGCCCAGCTTGCGGCCGCGGTCGTCCAGGATGGGCCCGGGATTCTGCGCGAGGTACTTGTTCAGGAACTCGCGGAACGGGCGCTCGCCGATGAAGCAGATGCCGGTCGAATCCTTCTTCTTCGCGTTGGGCAGGCCGATCTCGTCGGCGATGCGGCGCACCTCGGTCTTGTGCAACTCGCCCACCGGGAACATCGTCTGCGCCAGCTGCGCCTGGTTCAGGCGGTGCAGGAAGTAGCTCTGGTCCTTGCCCGGATCCAGGCCCTTGAGCAGCTCGTGGCGGCCGGTGGCCTCGTTGCGGCGCACGCGCGCGTAGTGGCCGGTGGCGATGCTTTCCGCGCCGAGGCGCATCGCGTGGTCGAGGAAGGCCTTGAACTTGATCTCGGCGTTGCACAGCACGTCGGGGTTGGGCGTGCGGCCGGCGCGGTGCTCGCGCAGGAACTCGGCGAAGACGCGATCCTTGTATTCGGCCGCGAAGTTCACGTGCTCGATGTCGATGCCGAGCACGTCGGCCACGCTGGCGGCGTCCAGGAAGTCCTGGCGCGTCGAGCAGTACTCGTCGTTGTCGTCGTCTTCCCAGTTCTTCATGAAGATGCCGACGACCTCGTGCCCCTGCTTCTTGAGCAGGTGGGCCGTCACCGCCGAATCGACACCGCCGGACAGGCCGACCACCACACGCTTCGCACACATGCCTCGATTGTAGGAAACCGGCGCTCTTCGTGCCTGGTCAAGGCTTCTTACTTCGGTTCCGAAGTGACGGCGCCGGCGTCGGGCGTCGCCACGCTGGGATGGGTGAATATCGTGTCCAGCGGCAGGCGCTTGCCGGCGCGGTGATCCTCGATGCACTGGAGCACCAGCGGCCCGCGCAGGCGATCGCGAGCCGCGGCGACCTCGTCGGCCGTCATCCACAGCGTGCGCACGACGGGGCTGTCCAGCGCCTGGCCCGGCACCGGATCGCTGGCGCTGCCGCAGAACGCGACGCGCAGGTAGGTGACGCCGGGGCCGCGCTCGGAGTCGGGGTTGCGGGCCAGGTACACGCCGAGCAGGGATTCGGGCGTGAAGTGGCAGGCCGTCTCCTCGAGCGCCTCGCGCATCGCGCCGGCGATGGGCGACTCGCCGGGCTCCAGGCCGCCGGCGGGGTTGTTGATGCGCAGGCCGTCCCGCGTCATCTCCTCGATCATCAGGTAGCGCCCGTCCTTCTCGATGACGGCCGCCACGGTGACACTAGGCTTCCAACGTTCTGCTCCCATGGCCCGCGATTGTCGCCGGGTGGCGCGCCCGCCGGCCAGCGAATCGTGGGAGGACGGCGCCGGGTGTGGCGTTGCGTGCACGCCGCGCCGGCCCGAGGCGCGCCACTAAACGCGGGCGGGCAAACTGTGTAAGCTTGGCCCCGATATTGCAAAGCCGCCCCGTATCCACGGGCTTTCCTGCCCGACCGTGTTCCGTTCCGGTACGAAAGGCACGCGGCAACCATGACGAATCCGTTGGCGAGGAGACTTCCATGTTGATCGGTGTTCCGCTGGAAACCGCGGCGGGCGAAACGCGCGTGGCGGTCACGCCGGAAACGGCGAAGAAGCTGAAGGCGCAGGGGCATGTGGTGCGCGTGCAGTCCGGCGCCGGCGTCGCGGCCAGCGCCACCGACGAGGCCTACGCGGCCGCCGGGGCCGAGATCGTCGACCGCGGCGCCGCGCTCGGCGCCGACCTGGTGCTGAAGGTGCGCGCGCCGCTGGCCGACGAGCTCTCGCTGGTGAAGCCCGGCGCCGTGCTCGTGGGCATGCTCAACCCGTTCGACCGCGACGGCCTGCAGCGGCTGGCCGGCGCGAAGCTCACCGCGTTCGCGCTCGAGGCCGCGCCGCGCACGACACGCGCGCAAAGCATGGACGTGCTCTCCTCGCAGGCCAACATCGCCGGCTACAAGGCCGTGATGATCGCGGCCGACAAGTACCAGCGCCTGTTCCCGATGCTGATGACCGCCGCCGGCACCATCAAGGCCGCGCGCGTCGTCGTGCTGGGCGTGGGCGTGGCGGGCCTGCAGGCCATCGCCACGGCCAAGCGCCTGGGCGCGGTGATCGAGGCCACCGACGTGCGGCCCAGCGTCAAGGAGCAGGTGGAATCGCTGGGCGCCAGGTTCATCGACGTGCCCACCGAGACGCCCGAGGAAAAGGAAGCCGCCGAGGGCGTGGGCGGCTACGCCAGGCCGATGCCGCCGGCGTGGCTGGAGCGCCAGAAGATCGAGGTGGCCAAGCGCGTGGCGCTGGCCGACGTCGTCATCACCACGGCGCTGATCCCCGGGCGCGCGGCGCCGGTGCTGGTCACCGAGGAGATGGTCCGGTCCATGAAGCCGGGCTCGGTGATCGTCGACATCGCCGCCGGCCGCGGCGCCTCGGGCACCGACGGCAACTGCCCGCTGACCGAGGCCGGCCGCACGGTGGTCAGGCACGGCGTGACGATCGTCGGCGAGACCAACCTGCCGGCGCTGGTGGCGGCCGATTCTTCGTCGCTGTACGCCCGCAACGTGCTCGACTTCCTCAAGCTGGTCGTCGACAAGGAGGCCGCGTTCAAGCTCGACCTCGAGGACGACATCGTCGCGGCCTGCCTGATGGCGCACGCGGGCGAAGTCACGCGCAAGTAAGCACACCCCATCGAGGATTCCCCATGGACATCGTCTCCCCCACGATCATCAACCTGATCATCTTCGTGCTGGCGATCTACGTCGGCTTCCACGTGGTGTGGAACGTCACGCCGGCGCTGCACACCCCGCTGATGGCGGTGACCAACGCGATCTCGGCCATCGTGATCGTCGGCGCGATGCTGGCCGCGGGCCTCACCGAGGGCGTGCTGGCCAGGACCATGGGCGTGCTGGCCGTCGCGCTGGCCGCGGTCAACGTGTTCGGCGGCTTCCTGGTCACGCGGCGCATGCTGGAGATGTTCAAGAAGAAGGAGCGGCCGGCCGCTCCGAAGGACGCCAAGCCATGATCACGCTCGTTCCGGATACGCCGCCGCACGGCCGCAGCCTGTTCTGGCGCGTGCTGCACCTGGTCGCCGGCTTCGCGCTGTTCGCCTTCGCGCTGCGCATGCTGCCGCCGATGCCGCTGCAGCGCGGCGCGCTGGTGCTGATCGCCGCGCTGCTGGGCGCCGGCGCCATGGCCATCACCGACTCGGTGATCGGCGTGATCGCCGCGTGGTTCGACAAGAAGCAAGAGGGTGCCGACCAATGAGCCTCAATCTCGTCACGCTGCTGTACCTCGTCGCCAGCGTCTGCTTCATCCAGGCGCTCAAGGGCCTGTCGCACCCCACCACCTCGATCCGCGGCAACCTGTTCGGCATGGTGGGCATGGCCATCGCCGCCGTCACCACCGGCGCGCTGATCTGGAAGCTCGCCGGCACGCCCCTGGGCCTAGTCTGGGTGCTGCTGGGACTGGTCGTGGGCGGCGGCTACGGCGCCTGGCGCGCCAAGACGGTCGAGATGACCAAGATGCCCGAGCTGGTCGCGTTCTTCCACAGCATGATCGGCCTGGCCGCGGTGTTCATCGCGATCGCCGCGGTGGCCGAGCCGTCGGCACTGGAGCACGGCCTGGCCAAGGGCGAGCCCATTCCCACCGGCAATCGCCTCGAGCTGTTCCTCGGCGCGGCCATCGGCGCGATCACGTTCAGCGGCTCGGTCATCGCGTTCGGCAAGCTGTCGGGCACCTACAAGTTCCGCCTGTTCAAGGGCGCGCCGGTGCAGTTCGCCGGGCAGCACGTGCTGAACCTCGTGCTGGGGCTGGCCATGCTGGGGTGCGGCCTCGCCTTCGTGGCGACGGAGAACTCGGCCGCGTTCGGCGTCATGCTGGCGATCAGCTTCGTGCTGGGCGTGCTGATCATCATCCCGATCGGCGGTGCCGACATGCCGGTGGTCGTGTCGATGCTGAACAGCTACTCCGGCTGGGCCGCGGCGGGCATCGGCTTCTCGCTGAACAACGCGATGCTGATCATCGCGGGCTCGCTGGTGGGCAGTTCGGGCGCGATCCTGAGCTACATCATGTGCAAGGCGATGAACCGCTCGTTCTTCAGCGTGATCCTGGGCGGCTTCGGCGCCGAACCGGGATCCGCGGCGGCGGGCGCGTCCGAGGCGCGGCCGGTCAAGAGCGGCAGCGCCGACGACGCCGCCTTCATCCTGGGCAACGCCGAGAGCGTGATCATCGTGCCGGGCTACGGCCTGGCCGTGGCGCGCGCGCAGCATGCCGTCAAGGAGCTCGCCGCCAAGCTCACGCACAAGGGCATCAGCGTGAAGTACGCCATCCACCCGGTGGCCGGCCGCATGCCGGGCCACATGAACGTGCTGCTGGCAGAGGCCGAGGTGCCCTACGACCAGGTGTTCGAGATGGACGAGATCAACGGCGAGTTCGGCCAGGCCGACGTCGCCATCATCCTGGGCGCCAACGACGTGGTGAACCCCGCGGCGCTGATCAAGGGCTCGCCGATCTACGGCATGCCCATCCTGGAGGCCTACAAGGCCAAGACCGTGATCGTGAACAAGCGCTCGATGGCCGCCGGCTACGCGGGCCTGGACAATGAGCTGTTCTACATGGACAAGACGATGATGGTGTTCGGCGACGCGAAGAAGGTCGTCGAGGACATGCTCAAGGCCGTCGAATGAAGACTGTCGCTCCGGTGATCGCCCGATCCTGAGAATCGGCATGACGTCCCCATACCAAGAATTTCCTTTACCCGCTACTGACCCCCGCACGTCGGAGACAAGATGGAACGCAACTGGTTGAAGAACTACCCCGCCGGGGTGCCGCCGCATGTGAACGCGAACGAATACGCGTCGCTGGTCGAACTGCTGAACGACAGTTTCACGAAGTACGCCGACCTGCCCGCGTACAAGTTCATGGGCAAGGACTACAGCTTCCGGCTGATCGACGAGCTGTCGCGCGCGTTCGCGGCGTACGCGCAGACGCTGGGCCTGGCGCAGGGCGACCGCGTCGCCATCATGATGCCCAACGTGCCGCAGTACCCGGTGGTGGTGGCGGGCCTGCTGCGCGCCGGCCTGGTGGTGGTCAACGTGAACCCGCTGTACACGCCGCGCGAGCTCGAGCACCAGCTGAAGGACTCGGGCGCCAAGGCCATCGTCATCATCGAGAACTTCGCCACCACGCTGCAGCACGTGCTGGCCGACGTGCCCACCAGGAAGGTGATCCTGGCGTCCATGGGCGACATGCTGGGCCTCGTCAAGGGCAGCATCGTCAACTACGTGGTGCGCAACGTGAAGAAGATGGTGCCGGCGTTCGACCTGCCGGGCGCCGTGCGCTTCAACGACGCGATCGCCATCGGCCGCCGCGCCACGTTCAAGCCGGCCAAGGCGGGCCCCGAGGACGTCGCGGTGCTGCAGTACACCGGCGGCACCACCGGCGTCAGCAAGGGCGCGGTGCTGCTGCATCGCAACCTCGTGGCCAACGTGCTGCAGTCGGACGCCTGGTACCAACCGGCGATGAAGAAGGTGAAACCGGGTGTACAGGTGGTCACCATCTGCGCGCTGCCGCTGTATCACATCTTCGGCTTCAACACGAACATGATGCTGGGGCTGCGCATGGGCGGCTGCAACATCCTGATCGCCAATCCGCGCGACATCCCGGCGATGTTCAAGGACCTGCAGCGCCAGCCGTTCCACAGCCTGCCGGCCGTCAACACGCTGTTCAACGCGATGGCCAACCATCCCGGCTTCGACAAGGTCGACTGGTCGACGCTGGTGCTGTCGGTCGGCGGCGGCATGGCGGTGCAGCAGGCCACGGCGCAGCTGTGGCTGCAGAAGACCGGGTGCCCGATCTGCGAGGGCTACGGCCTGTCCGAGACCTCGCCGGCGGCCACCTGCAACCCGGTCGACACCACGGCCTACAGCGGCACCATCGGCATGCCCATGCCCGATACCGACGTCGTGCTGCTGGACGACGACGGCAACGTGGTGGGCCCCGGCGAGCGCGGCGAGATCGCCATCCGCGGCCCGCAGGTGATGGCCGGCTACTGGCAGCGCCCCGACGAGACCGCCAAGGTGATGACCGCCGACGGCTTCTTCCGCACCGGCGACATCGGCGAGGTGGACGAGCGCGGCTTCTTCAAGATCGTCGACCGCAAGAAGGACATGATCCTGGTCTCGGGCTTCAACGTGTACCCGAACGAGGTCGAGGACGTCGTGGCGCTGCTCCCCGGCGTGCTTGAATGCGCGGCCGTCGGCGTGCCCGACGAGAAGGCCGGCGAGGCCGTCAAGATCGTCATCGTGAAGAGGGATCCGGCGCTTACCGAGGCCGATGTGCGTGCATGGTGTGAAACAAATCTTACGGGTTACAAACGCCCGAAGATCGTTGAATTCCGTTCTGATCTGCCGAAGACCAATGTAGGGAAGATCCTGCGACGCGAGTTGCGGGACGGCAAGTGAACTCTTCGGCCGCCTGGCCGTCATGGAACGACGATGATGACCACGACCCATGCGGAGGCCTACATCCGCACCGAAGCCGGCAAGGCTGAAATCCGCGCGCACAGCGTCAAGCTGTCGCGCCCGGCGCGCAACCTGCTGATGGTGATCGACGGCTCCTGCACCGGCGACGCCTGGATCGGCAAGGTCAACGGCAGCACCCCGGGCGACCTCGACGTGCTGCTCGCCGCGAAGCTCATCGCGCCGCAGGCCGCCGCCGCGGCCAGGCTCGTCTACCAGCGCATTCCCGTCGAGACGGCGGTTCGCGACTGGACCTACGACGCGCTGTACACGCTGCTCACGCACGAGGCCAAGGAGCGCTTCGGCCTCATCAAGGGCTATCGCCTGATCCTCAAGATCGAGGGCTGCTCCGACCTGGCCGGCATGCAGGCCGTCGCGCTGGACTTCGTCGAACAACTCCGCAAGGCGCACGGCGAGGACGCGGCCGGGCGCTTCCGCAAGCAGCTCGGCGCGACCGAGTGAGAAGCCTGGCCATCGTCGGCGCCATGCACGAGGAGATCGCCGCGCTGCGGCCCTGCCTCGCCGGCCTGCGCACCGAGCGCCGCGCCGGCCGCGAGTTCCACTTCGGCCGCCTCGACGGCCACGACGTGATCCTGGTGCGCTGCGGCATCGGCAAGGTGGCCGCGGCCACCACCACCGCGGTGCTGCTCGATGCCTACGACGCGTCCGCGCTGCTGTTCACGGGCGTCGCCGGCGGACTGGGAGACGGCGTGCAGGTGGGCGACATCGTCGTCGCCACCGCGCTGCTGCAGCACGACATGAACGCCGAGCCGCTGTTCCCGCGCTGGGAGGTGCCGCTCACCGGCCGCGCCCGCTTCGACGCCGATCCGGCATGGAGCGCCCGCCTCGCGCAAGCCGGCCACGCGCTGGCGACCGCCAACGCCCATGCGCACGCGGCCACGCTGCACCGGGGCCTGGTCGTCAGCGGCGACCGCTTCGTGGCCACGCATGCGGAGAGCGACCAGCTGCGCGCGCTGCTGCCCGACGCGCTGGCCGTCGAGATGGAGGGCGCCGCCGTGGCCCAGGTGTGCCACGACTTCGCGCGGCCCTTCGCCGTGGTCCGCACGATCTCCGACCGCGCCGACGATGCCGCGCACGGCGACTTCCAGCGTTTCGTCCGCGAGGTGGCCGCGCCGTACTCGCGCGACGTCGTCCGCGCGGCGCTCGCGATCTAGCGAGTGTTGTCATTCCGCGCGCAGTCGCGGAATCCACCCCGGTCGAGGCGCCACGTGCACGCGTGGATCCTGCGACTTCGCGCAGGATGACGGCACGCATGGTGCACACTGCGGGCAATTGCCTTGTCCCGCCTGCCCATGTCCCTGCGCCTGTACGTCGAATCGCCCCTGTCCGCCGACCTCGAATTCGGATTGCCGGAAGACGCCGCGCGCCACGTGCAGGTGCGCCGGCTGCAGCCCGGCGACGCGCTGCGGCTGTTCGACGGCGCGGGCGGCGAGTGGCGCGCTCAGGTCACGCGCATGGGCAAGCGCGACGTGGACGTGCGCGTGGAGGCGCACGAGGCGGTCGACCGCGAGCTGCCGTTCGACCTCGAGATCGCGCTGGGCATGCCCACCAACGAACGCATGGATGCGCTGATCGAGAAGGCCACCGAGCTGGGCGTGGCCGCCATCCAGCCGCTGCAGACGGAGCGTTCGGTGCTGCGCCTGGACGGTGATCGCGCGGCGAAGCGCGTGGCGCACTGGCAGGCGGTGGCCGTGGGCGCCAGCGAGCAGAGCGGGCGCACTCGGGTGCCGGTGGTCGCGCCGGTGCGCGGCCTGGCCGCGTGGCTCGCGGCGCCGCCCGAAGGCGCCGCGTACGACGGGCGTTTCGTGATGAGCACCGGCACGGCGCCGGCGCTGCCGCAGGCCCTGAAGGCCGCGCCGCGCGGCCGCTGGCTGGCGTTGAGCGGCCCGGAAGGCGGGCTGGCGGCCGACGAGGAAGACGCGGCCGTCGCGCGCGGCTTCGCGCGCATCAGCCTGGGCAGCCTGATCCTGCGCGCCGACACGGCGCCGCTGGCGTGGCTGGCGCAGATGGCGGTGTTGCTGCAGGAATAGGGTGCGGATCCGCACCCTGTCCGCTCAACGTCCTTGTTCGACGTCGTGGATCGCGTGCCGCGTGGCTTCGATCGCGAGGTCGGTGTGCTCGACGATGCGGTTGCGCAGGTTGCGCGTCTCGGGGTTGTCTTCCTCGCGGGCCACGTCGTCCTTGGCCTTGCGCAGCAGCTCCAGCGCGTGGTGCAGGCGGCCCGGGCGGTCGAGGTGCGCGTCTTCCTGCGGGTGGTCCTCGACGTTCTTGCCGTCCTCCATCGCGGCGGTCCTGGCCTCGTGGATGGCGCGGTCGGTCTCGACGATGGCCACGTCTTCCTGCGCGCTGACGGCGGCGTCGCCCGGACGGTGTTCCAGGTTCCAGCGCGCGGCGCGCAGGTCGGTGAGGGCGTGCAGGTAGGCCGGGTGCTTGCCGGGCAGGTCGGCGGCGCCGGCCGACAAGGCGGTGAACGAGGCGGCCAGCGCGAGGGCGGCCAGCAGCGGGGTCGAGAGCTTGAAGGACATGGTGATCTCCTGTCGTTGGGTCGTTGTGTGTGCCGAGAGAGCACTCAGGAAACGATTCCCGGAGATTGGCCGTTGACGGGTTTCGGAGCACGCGGCTTGCGCGAGCCTGACCGGCTCAGTTGCCCGAAGGCGCCTCGGGCTGTGCACCGCCCCGCGCAGAGCCGCTGACCATGTCGAAGCGGAACAGCCGGCATTCGATCGGGCCGTTCCACATCGGCACGCGCCGGCTCTCCTTCAGCCGCATCGCGGTGGGCAGCTTCATGTCGGGGCTCAGCACCCAGGCCGTCCAGCCGCTGTAGTTGCGCTTCCAGTGCGTGGCCAGTTGCGCGAAGAACTCGCCGGCGCTGTTCTCGCCGCCGCCCTCGACGACCGGCGCCTCGCGCGCCGTGCGGCGCGCGGCGTCGGGGTTCTCGCGCTCGAACGCGTCCGCGCCCGGGCCGCGCGGGCGCGGGGGCGCCGCGAACGTGCGCGGCGCGCGCGCGGCGTCGGCGCCCTGGCTGCCGCGGCCCTTGGCGTCGATGCGCTCTCCGTAGGGCGGGTTCATGACGATGGTGCCGCGATCGGCCGGAGCCAGGCGCTGCAGCGCGTCGGCCGTCTTGAAGTCGATGGCGTGCGCCACGCCCGCGCGTTCCGCGTTGCGCGTGGCGAAGTCGGTCATGCGGAACGAGACGTCGCCGGCCCAGATCGGTACCGCGGGACGCACGATCACGTCGCGCGCCTCCACCTGCATCTCGCCCCACAGCTTCGAGTACTCGAGGAAGGGGCGCAGGCGTTCGAACGCGAAGCGGCGGGTGAGCCCCGGCGCGACGTTGCAGGCGATCTGCGCGGCCTCGATGGCGATCGTGCCGGCGCCGCAGCACGGATCCAGCAGGCCGCCGTCCTCCGGGCGGCCCTGCCAGCCGGCCGCGTAGACCAGCGTGGACGCCAGTGTCTCCTTCAGCGGCGCCTCGCCCTGCTGCTCGCGCCAGCCGCGCTTGAACAAGGCCTCGCCGCTGAGGTCGATCGCGATCCAGGCATGTGTCGGATCGACGTGCAGGCTGATGGCGAGGTCGGGGAAGCGCGTGTCGACGCTGGGGCGCGCGCCGGCCTGCTCGCGCATCACGTCGCAGACCGCGTCCTTGATGCGCAGCGCGGCGAAGTTCAGGCTCTGCAGCGGCGAGCGCTGCGCCGTGACGTCGACGCGGATGGTCTCGTCCGGCGTGATCCATTCCGACCAGTTGATGCGGCGCCCGAGGTCGTACAGGTCGTGCTCGTCGCGGTAGTCGCCGTCCACCATCGGCCACAGAACGCGCTGCGCGATACGGCTGCGCAGGTTCAGGCGCATCGCGTTCTCGACGCTCTCGTCGACCATCACGCCGCCGCGTCCGGCCACGACGCCCTGGTTCGCGCCGAGGATGCGGATGCACTCCTCGGCGAGCAGTTCCTCGCTGCCGTTGGCGCAGGTGACGAAGAGGAAATCGGGCTTGTCGTTCATGGTCGGTGCACCCTTTGGCACGTTGAGGAACCCCGGCTCTTGCCAGGGAATCGGAAAAAAGCCCTAGACCGTGCGGCGCAGGTTGGCCGGCGCGATCTTCAGGGCTTCACGATACTTGGCCACGGTGCGGCGGGCCACCTGGATGCCCTGGCCTTCGAGCAGCTCGGCGAGCTGGCTGTCGGACAACGGCTTGGCCGGGCTCTCGGCGGCCACCAGCTGCTTGATCAGCGCGCGCACCGCGGTGGACGACGCGTTGCCCCCCGCATCGGTGTTCAGCGACGAGCCGAAGAAGTACTTCAGCTCGTAGGTGCCGAACGGCGTGGCCATGTACTTGGCCGTGGTCACGCGCGAGATGGTGGACTCGTGCAGGCCCAGCTCGTCGGCGATCTCGCGCAGCACCAGCGGCTTCATCGCGATGGCGCCGTGCGAAAAGAAGTTCTTCTGGCGCTCGATGATGGCCTGCGACACGCGCAGGATGGTGTCGAAGCGCTGCTGGATGTTGCGGATGAACCAGCGCGCCTCCTGCAGCCGCGCGGTGAGCGCGCCGCCGCCGGCGCGCTGCGACTTGATCGCCTGCGCATAGAGGTCGTTGACGCGCAGCTTGGGCATGACGTCCGGATTGAGCACGGCCTTCCACTGGCGCGCCACCTTCATCACGATCACGTCGGGGATGATGATCTGCTCCTCGGCACGCGCGAACGGCCGGCCGGGCTTGGGCTCCAGCGCCACGATGAGGCCCTGCGCCGCGCGCACGGTGGCCTCGTCGGTCTCGGTGAGCTGCGCGATCTTTCGGAAGTCGCGCCGGGCCAGCAGCGCGAGGTGATCGGCGCAGATCTTGAGCGCGGCCAGCAGCGACCCGGCGGTGGACTTCGGCGGCGGCTTCTGGCGCAGCTGCAGGCTCAGGCATTCGCCCAGCGTGCGCGCGCCCACGCCCGTGGGCTCCATGCTCTGCAGGAAGTTCAGGCCGCACTGCAGGCGGTGCAGCAGCTCCTCGTGCTCCTCCTCGCCCTCGACGCCAAGCACCTCGGCCAGGCGCTCTGCGATCTCCTCGAGCGGGTCGGCCAGGTAGCCGTCCTCGTTGAGCGATTCGATCAGCACCAGCACCGCCGCCGCGTCCTCCTCGGACAGGCGCAGGCTGCTCAGTTGCGAGCGCAGGTGATCCTCGAGGCTGATGGCGGCGTCGGCGCGGTTCTGGCGCTCGAAGTCGTCGTCGTCGCCCGACTGGCCGCTGCCGGAGGAGGGCAGTTCGCGGATGCCGTCGAAGTCGTCGCGCTCGGTGCCGTTCTCCCAGTCGTCGCGCTCGGTGGTGCCGAACTCGGCCGCGTCGACGCCGGCGGGCTCGTCGACGTTGTCGTTGCCGGAACGGCCGTCGGCGTCGGTGTCCGTCGCGCTCTTGGCGCTGTCGGTGGCGCTGGCGGACGTGCTCGCGTTCAGGGCCTCGAACTGCGCCTCGGGCAGCACCGTCTCCTCCTCGGGCTCGAGGAAGGGGTTCTGCTCCATCATCTGCTCGATCTCCTGGTGCAGCTCCAGGGTCGAGAGCTGCAGCAGCCGGATGGACTGCTGCAACTGCGGCGTCAGCGCGAGATGTTGCGACAGGCGGACCTGCAGCGAGGCTTTCATGTTCAACCTGCCGCGCTCACATCCGGAAGTGCTCGCCGAGGTACACGCGACGGACGTCGGCGTTCTCGACGATCTCGGCGGGGGTCCCTTCGGCCAGCACCCGGCCTTCGCTGATGATGTACGCGCGGTCGCAGATGCCCAGCGTCTCGCGCACGTTGTGGTCGGTGATCAGCACGCCGATGCCGCGCGCCTTCAGGAAGCCGATGATGCGCTGGATCTCGATGACGGCGATCGGGTCGACGCCCGCGAACGGCTCGTCGAGCAGGATGAAGCGCGGCTGCGTGGCGAGCGCGCGGGCGATCTCCACGCGGCGCCGTTCGCCGCCTGACAGCGCCGGGGCCGGCGAGTCACGCAGGTGGGTGAGGCTCAGGTCGTTGAGCAGGCCGTCGAGGCGCTTGTCGATCTCGGCGGGCTTGAGCGGCTTGCCGTTCTCGTCGTACTGCAGCTCCAGCACCGCGCGGATGTTCTCGTCGACGGTGAGCTTGCGGAAGATGGACGCTTCCTGCGGCAGGTAGCTCAACCCCAGGCGCGAGCGCTGGTGGATGGGCTTGGCCGAGATCTGCTGGCCGTCGATGCGGATGTCGCCGGCATCGGCGCGCACCAGGCCCACGACCATGTAGAAGGTGGTGGTCTTGCCCGCGCCGTTGGGCCCCAGCAGGCCCACGACCTCGCCGGCGTTCACGGCCAGGTGCACTTCCTTGACCACCACGCGCGCGCCGTAGGACTTGCGCAGCCCCGAGGCCTCGAGGCGGCTCTGCGACGCGTTGGCCGCGCTCGCGGAAGGCGCCACGTCGGACGGGAGGTGCGGAGGCGCGACGGGCGTCGCCGACGGCGACACCGCGGTGCCAGGCCTGACCTGCGCCGTGGTCTCGGTGCGGTCGGTCATTTTGCGGGCCCCGAAGCCGGGGTCGACAGGCGCAGCGGCTCGACGCTCTTGGGCGCGCTGGACGCCTTAGGCGTGAAGATGACCGTGGTGCGGTCGTGCCCGGAACCGAGCTTGATCGTCTCGGACGCCGTGTCGTAGGTGATCAGTTCCGAATTCGCCTGGTCGGTGATCGTCGTGCCCTGGAGCATGCGCAGGTGGGCGTCGCCGACGAAGCGCACGCGATTGGCCGCGCTGTCGTACTCGATCTTCTGGGCCTCGCCCTCGCTGAACTCGTCCACGCCGTCGCGCTTCTGGCGGAAGGTGGCGGGCTTGCCGCCAGAGCCGTAGGCGAAGCCCAGCTGATTGCCGTCCGGATCCTGGCTCACCTCGACGCGGTCGGCGTGGATCTCCAGCGTGCCCTGGGTGATGACCACGTTGCCGGTGAACACGGCGCTGTGGTTCTTCAGATCGACGACGTCGGGGTTGTTGCCACCGCTCGTCACGCTCATGGGCTTGGTGCGGTCGGCCTTCTCGGCATGCGCGCCGACGGCGGCCAGCGACACCGCGGCGATCGCTGCCAGCAACGCGCCCAGGCGGCGCCCGCCCGCGCGGGTGCCGCCAGGCGCGGCGGCACGAATGACTTCAGGCGTGGAGGAGGGTGTAAGCGGTCGCATCGTGATCGGCACGGAAATTGCAGACCATTCTAGCCCGCAGGCCCCCCGGATGCGTGGGTGACCGCCCCTTTACGCAGCGGGTTGCTGGGGCTGTCGGGCCCGCCCAACGCCGCCGCCGGCCGGCATTCGCGGGTGTGCGACCACCCTTCGCCGGGGGCGAATCAGCCGCCGTGGCGGACGCGGTTCACCAGCCAGTCGGTGGTCGCCAGCAGCGCGCGCTGGCCCTCGTTGGGCTGCGCGAGGGCCTTGAAGCGGCCGGCGACGGCCATCTCGGGCGTGCCCTCGATGTCGTAGTCGTCCTCCAGGCGCTTCGCGGCCGCGCATTTCGCCTGCACGGAGAAACCGTTCCAGGCCGCGCGCACCTTCGCGCCGTCCAGGCCGTTCTCCTGGGCGAACGCCACCATGTCGTCGATGCTGTCGATGGGCTTCTTCTGCACGTGGAAGCGCATGTAGGTCTTCACCTGCATCTGCTCGACGACGCCCAGCGCCTCCCAGGTGTAGAAGATGCGTTGGTGGACCTGCTTGCGTGCGTCGAAGCCCACGGGCACGCGACTGAAGTGCACGTCGGCCGGCAACTGGAGGATCCACGGCTGGATCGTCGGCTCGAACACGAAGCAGTGCGGGCAGCCGTACCAGAAGAACTCGAGGACCTCGATCTTGCCGTTGGCCGGCACCGCGAGGGGCTTGCCCAGCGCCAGGAAATCGTGGCCCTCGACGGGCGCGGCGCCTTGCGCGCGAACGCGCAGGGGCATGCCCGCCAGCGCGAACACGCCGGCAAGACCGGCCGCGCCGCGCGAGAACATCCGGCGATCCATGAGCGTCATCTGGAAATCTCCGTGCTCCGCACTGCGATCTGACGGCTTCGGGCGGCCGGGCACCGTCAGGCCGTCTTGCGCAGCTGCGCGACGAGGTAGTCGGTGGTCGCCAGGCATTCCTTCATGCCGCCCATCGACGGGGACGTGGTGTAGCGGCCGTGGATGCCGATCATCGGCACGCCGTCCACGCCGTAGTCTTCCGACAGCTGCTTGGCCTGGCCCATCTTCGTGCGCACGCCGAAGCTTTCCCATGCCTGCTTGACCTTGGCGGCGTCCAGCCCGTTCTCCTGCGCGAACGCCAGCATGTCTTCCTCGCGGTTGATCGGCTTGTGCTGCAGGTGGAAGCGGTTGAACGTCTTGGTGTGCATCGCGTCGACCAGGCCCAGCGCCTCCCACGTGTAGTAGATCTGCTGGTGGATCTCCTTCAGTGCGTCGAACTGGACCGGCACGCGGCGGAAGTGCACGTCGGCCGGCAGCTTGGCGATCCACGGCTCGAGGGTGGGCTCGAACGCGAAGCAGTGCGGGCAGCCGTACCAGAAGAACTCGATGACCTCGACCTTGCCGGTGCGGGGCAGGTTGATGGGGGTCTTGAGCTTGTCGTAGTCCTTGCCGTCCACCGGCGTGCCCTGCGCGAGTGCGGCAGCGGACAGGCCGAGGCCGAGACCGGCAAAGGCCACGGCGCCGGTCGCGCCGGCCAGTTGGAGGGAAAACTCGCGCCGGTTCATGCGGATCCTTTCAGGGGGTGGCCGGGAAGCTGTAGACGCCTCGCGCGGCCGCAAAGTTCATTGTTTCGAGCGGTCGACGCGCACCAGCGACGCGTCCGGATCGATGGCCTTGGCGCGTTCGGTCTGCGCGTCGGCCTCGTCCTTCCTGTCAAACGGGCCAAGCCGCACGCGGTGGACAGTGCGGCCGTTCTGGTCGCGGTCCGAGACGGTGGCGCGCAGGCCGGCGAGCGCCAGCTTGGCGCGCTGCTGCTCGGCATCTTCGGGTTTGGAGTAGGCGCCCACTTGCACGAAATAGATGAAAGGATCGGCACCAGCGGCCGTCTTGGCCGCATCGCCGGCGTCGCCGCCGTTGAGGATCGCGGCCGCGTCGCGGCTGCTCTTGGGGGTTTCCACATGCGCCACTTCGGGCGCCGTGCCGGCCGGGCTCACCTTGCCGTTGTCGGCTGGCGTGGGCAGCACCGGGGCCGCCACGCGCGGCACGACGGCCGTGTCGGACGCGGGCGCCGACGGCGCGGCGGGCGCCACCGGACGCGCCGGCTGCCTGCCGGCCAGCGCCGCGTTGGGATCCCAGGTCTTGTTGCGCGCGGTCTCGGCGGCGTCCTGCTCCGGCGTGCGCTGCTGGCCCTTGTTCATCAGCGGCACCGGCGTCTTGGTGACATACAGCGCGACGCCCAGCGCCACGGCCAGGCCCACCAGCAGGCCGACGACAAAGCCCAGGGCGAAGCCGCCCCGTTGGTTCTTCAAGGAAGGTTTCACGAAGGGGTTCCGGGGTTCAGGAGGCGGCGGGGATCGCGGCGGCTTCGTCGCGGTTCATGGATTCGGGCGCGCTCACGCCCAGCACGGCGAGGGCGTTGCGCAGCACCTGGGCCGAGGCGCTGAGCAGCGCGAGGCGGGCCAGCGCGAGCGCGGCGTCGTCGACGAGGAAGCGTTCGGCGGCGTAGTACGAGTGGAAGCTGGCGGCCACGCCGCGCGCGTAGTAGGCGATGTCGTGCGGCGCGAGGTCGCGCGCGGCGGCCGACAAGGTCTCGGGGAACTCGGCGAGCTTCAGCATCAGCGCGGCTTCCGACGGCGCCGTCAGCAGCGACAGGTCGGCCTTGGCGACCTGCGACAGGTCGCCGCCCTTGTCGGCGTACTGGCGCAGCACCGAGCAGATGCGGGCATGGGCGTACTGCACGTAGAACACCGGGTTCTCGTCGCTCTGCTTGAGCGCCACGTCGATGTCGAACACGAACTCGGTGTCGGCCTTGCGGCTCACCAGGAAGAAGCGCACGGCGTCGCGGCTGGTCCAGTCGATCAGGTCGCGCAGCGTGACGTAGCTGCCGGCGCGCTTGGAGATCTTCACCTCCTCGCCGCCGCGCATCACGGTGATCATCTTGTGCAGCAGGTAGTCGGGCCATCCGGGGGGCACGCCCTCGGCGGCCGCCTGCAGGCCGGCGCGCACGCGGGCGACGGTGCCGTGGTGGTCGCTGCCCTGCACGTTGATGGCCTTCTTGAAGCCGCGCTCCCACTTGTCCAGGTGGTAGGCGACGTCGGGCACGAAGTAGGTGTACGTGCCGTCGGACTTGCGCATGACGCGGTCCTTGTCGTCGCCGTACTCGGTGGTGCGCAGCCACAGCGCGTTGTCGAGCTCGTAGGTCTTGCCCGAATGAATGAGCTTGCCTACCGTGGTCTCGACCGCGTTGCTGGTGTACAGGCTGGTCTCGAGGAAGTAGTTGTCGAAGCGCACGCCGAACGCCTGCAGGTCGAGATCCTGCTCGTGGCGCAGGTAGGCCACGGCGAACTGGCGGATCGAGTCGAGATCGTCCGGATCGCCCGACGCGGTGAACTCGCGGTCGTCGGCCTTGACCGTCTTCTTCGCGAGGAAGTCGGCGGCGATGTCGGCGATGTACTCGCCGTTGTAGAACTTCTTGCTCTCCGGGTTGGCCGGATCGACGGGCCAGCAGTCGTCGCCCGGCTTGAAGCCCTTGATGCGCAGCTGCGTGCTGTGGGCCAGCGTGCCGATCTGCACGCCCGCGTCGTTGTAGTAGAACTCGCGCTGCACCGTCCAGCCCTGGCTGGCGAGCAGGTTGCACACGGTGGAGCCGAGCGCGGCCTGGCTGGCGTGGCCCACGTGCAGCGGGCCGGTGGGATTGGCCGAGACGAACTCGACGATCACCTTGTCGCCGTTGGCCGGCTGGATGCCGAAGCGGTCGGCGCCGGCCAGCACCTCGGCCACGACCGCCTGCTTGGCGGCCGGGGACAGGCGCAGGTTGATGAAGCCGGGGCCGGCGATCTCGAGCGCGGACACCCAGCGTTGCACGGCCGGCTGCGCATCGAGCGCGGCCACGAGTTGTTCGGCGACGGCCCGCGGCGCCAGGCGCAGCGGCTTGGCCAGCTGCATGGCCACGGTGATGGCCAGGTCGCCGTGGGCGGCCTGCTTGGGAGACTCGAACGCGGGGGTGACCGCGGCGTCCGGCGCCACCTGGGCGACGGCGGCCGCCAGGGCTTGCGCCAGCTCGGATTTGGCTTGGATCATGGGAGGGATTCTACGGTTCGCGGGAGTTACAAATCGTCCGACAGTGGGACCAAGGTGACCGAACAACCCGGGAAACGAGCCTTTCTCGCCGGATCGGAACTCCGCCCCAGGCTTCAATATCAACCCTGACGCATGGCGCCTGCGTGTGCCCGCGTCCACTACAAGAAACCCCTCCTGATGAGCGACACCGTCTTCAACGCAGAACAGTCCGGGCTGGCCGAGCCGACCGGCGAACTGCCGTCGACGATCGGCAAGTACGCGATCCTGGGGCGGCTGGGCGACGGCGCCACCAGCGAGGTGTTCCGCGCCCACGACGAGTTCAACAAGCGCGACGTGGCCATCAAGCGGCTGCGGCTGTCGTCCGAGACCGCCGCCATCGACGCGCACTTCTGGTCGCGCTTCTTCGCCGCCGAGGCCGCGCTGGTGGGCCGGCTGAACCACCCGAACGTGGTCCAGCTTTACGAGGCCTTCAGCGACGCCCAGGTGCCCTACCTGGTGATGGAGTGCGTGCCGGGCGTCACGCTGCGCGAGTTCTGCCGGCCCGACAAGCTTCTCCCGCTGGAACAGGTGGTGGAGATCGGCTTCAAGTGCGCGATGGCGCTGGGCTACGTCTTCCGCCAGGGGCTGATCCACCGCGACGTCAAGCCGGCCAACATCCTGGCCGTGGTGCAGGACGGCGAGGTGGTCGACGTCAAGCTGAGCGACTTCGGCAGCGTGCTCAACACCAACTCCGACCGCACGCAGATCCACCGCGTGGGCTCGCTCGCCTACATGTCGCCCGAGCAGATCGAGGGCAACGCGCTCGACTGCCGCACCGACATCTACGCGCTGGCCGCCGTGCTGTACCACCTGATCTCCGGCCGCCCGCCGTTCGACGCACAGACGCAGGTCGCGCTGATGAACCAGATCTTCCACAACGAGGCGCCGCCGCTCACCACGCTGCGCGAGGGCGTCACGCCAGCGCTGGAGGCCGTGATCCTGGGCGCCCTGGCCAAGAAGCAGGACGACCGGCCGCAGGACTGGGAGACCTTCGCGCAGTCGCTGTCGGGCCTCATCGTCAACCACCAGGTGCCGCGCGGGCGCCTGCAGAAGGTGCTCGACTCCGAGCGCTTCAACCTGCTGCGCTCGCTGGACTTCTTCTGCGACTTCGACGACGTCGAGCTGTGGGAGGTGGTGCATCGCGCCAAGTGGCAGCGCCTGCACTACGGCCATCGCGTGTACCGGCGCGGCCAGGAGGGCAACACCTTCCACATCATCGCGCAGGGCGAGGTGGAGGTGTTCCGCGACGGCCAGCGCGTGGCGCGCCTGGGCGCCGGCACGTCGGTGGGCGAGATGGCCTACCTCGCGCCCAGCCCCGACCTGCGGCGCCACAGCGCGGACATCATCGTGTCCGAGCCCTGCACCACGATCTCGTTCACGCCGGAGACGCTGACGCAGCTCAGCGCCGAGACGCGCATGCGCTTCGACAAGGCGTTCATCCAGGTGCTGGTGCGGCGCCTGCACGCCGCGCACGAGACGCTGGCGCACCCGCGCCGAGTGCTGTGACGTGTTCGTGTCGAACTGACGAATAGTTACGGCACCGTCGGCTCTCAGCCACAGCCGGTACAACGCGTCGTGAACGTTGTGGTTGACGGGGCAAGTTCTGCTTGTGGCCGCCTGCGTGCTTTGCTTCAATCGTGGCGTGCCGCGATTCAGGGAGGTTCCTGGGCGGTGCACCCGGCCCACTCGCCCATCCGTCACGACAAGGACATCCCATGAAGTACCTCCTCACCACGCTCGCCCTCACCCTCGCCGCTGCCGGCGCCTTCGCCGCAGACGCCGCCGCCCCGGCCGCCAGCAAGCAGCTGACGCCGCAGCAACAGAAGATGGCCGACTGCTCGGCCGCCAACAAGGGCAAGAAGGGCGACGAGTACAAGGCGGCGCAGAAGGCCTGCCTGTCCGGCACGCCCGCCGCGGCCGCCGCGCCGTCGGCTCCGATGACCCAGAAGGAAAAGATGGCCGCCTGCTCCAAGCAGAACAAGGGCAAGAAGGGCGACGACTACAAGAGCGCGCAGAAGGCCTGCCTGTCGGCCTGACCGCTTTCCTTCGCCGCCTCGCGCGGCGACTCTCGCAGACCCGGCCGCGTGCCGGGTTTGTCGTTTCTGCACGGCCCGCGCCGCGACGTGCGACGCCGATTGCCGCGTTTCCGCCCGGATTGGCGTCGCGCGCCGTGCAATGGGGCGATTCGCGCACGGGGATTTGTCTCGACTGCCGCGAGCATGGCTGAACGCACCCACCGGCCGATCCCGGACGGTGGCGCGTCCAACGTCCACTCCAACACAGTCGAGGATTTCCCATGAAGCAACTGATCATCGCCCTGTCGTTCGCGCTCGCCGCGGGCACCACCTTCGCGCGCGCCGCGCATGCGCCGGCCGCCGCAGCTTCCGATGCCCCGGCGTCCACCGCCGTGGCCACGGCCGGCGCCACGCAGCCCGGTACGCCGCAGCGCACGAAGATGAAGACCTGCAATGCCGACGCCAAGGCCAAGGACGTGCATGGCGCCGATCGCCGCGCGTTCATGAAGCAGTGCTTGTCTGGCAAGGCCAAGCCCGCGGCCGCCTCCTGAGCGCGCGCCGCGGGTCGCCATGCGCGCGCGTTTCGCGTTTCCGATGCAGAGCACGGGCCGGGGTCACGCTGCGGCGCCCGGGTCGGCGTTGCGGGTGGAGGAGCCGGCGCCAGCCGGGCCGGCCTCAGCGATTCCAGTAGCGCGGGTCGCCGTAGGTGTGCTTGAGGAAGTCGATCCACAGGCGCACGCGCAGCGCGAGGTGGCGCGCGTGCGGAAACACCGCAAAGATGCCGTTGGGCGGTGCCGCGAACTCGTCAAGCACGCTCACGAGCCGCCCTGAGTCCACGTCGGCCTGCACCTCCCACGCGCTGCGCCAGGCCAGGCCCAGGCCGGCCAGGCACCAGTCGTGCAGGACCTGGCCGTCGGTGCAGTCCAGCCGGCCGTTCATGCGCACATGGGTGGGCTCGCCCGCGATCGTGAAGGCCCAACCGCGGGGCTGGCTGGCCTCGGAGCTGAGCGTGAGGCAGGCGTGCCGCGCCAGGTCGGCCGGCGTGGCCGGCGTGCCGGCGCGCTTCAGGTAGGCGGGCGAAGCCACGCACCGGCGGCGGTTGTCGGCCAGGCGCACGCCCACGAGGCTGGAGTCCTGCAGGTCGCCCACGCGCACGGCGCAGTCCACGCCCTCGTTGACGATGTCCACCACGCGGTCGGACAGGTTCAGCGACACGCTCACGTCCGGATGCTCGGCCAGGAACAGCGGCACCAGCGGCGCCACGTGGCGGCGGCCGAAGCCGGCCGGCGCGGTGATGCGCAGGTGGCCGCTGGCCTTCACGCCGCCGGCCGACACGCTGGCCTCGGCGCTGGCGAAGTCCGTCAGCAGGCGCTGGCAGTCTTCCAGGAAGGCGCTGCCCTCGTGCGTGAGCGCCACGCGGCGCGTGGTGCGCGCCAGCAGCTTCACGCCCAGGCGGGCCTCCAGAGCGTCCAGGCGGCGGCTGATCACGGCCGGCGCGATGCCCTCGGCCTGGGCCGCGGCCGTCAGGCTGCCGCGCTGGGCCACCGCCACGAAGGTCTCCATCTGCTTGAGCTTGTCCATGGCTGGCTCAGTTTTGCTGAAAAGTCATCAATTAATCGCGAATTATGGTGGGAATCGCTGTTGGAGGATGGAATAGATTTCATCCATGGATGCCGCCGCCCCGACCCCCGCCGATCGCTCCGCACCGCCGAAGGCCGTGCTGTTCGACGTGTACGGCACGCTGCTGGACGTCTACAGCGTGGGCCTGCGCGCCGAGCAGATGTTCCCGGGCGCGGGCGAGCGTCTCGCGCGCGCGTGGCGCGACAGGCAGATCGAATACTCGCGCCTCGTCTCCATGAGCGGGCGCTACCGCCCGTTCTGGCAGCTCACGCGCGACGCGCTGCAGGTGTGCGCCGCCGCGCTGAAGCTGCCGCTGGACACCGCCGGCGAGGACAGCCTGATGAACGAGTACCGGCACCTGTCGGCGTTCCCCGAGAACCGCGCCGTGCTGCAGGCGCTGGCCGCACGTGGCATCCGCGCGGGCGTGCTGTCCAACGGCGACCCCGACATGCTGGACGTGACGCTGCGCAGCGCCGGCCTCATCGACCTGCTCGATCCGATCCTCAGCGTCCACGAGACGCGCCGCTACAAGACCGACCCGGCCGCCTACGCTCTGGGCCCGCGGGCACTTGGCCTGCCCGCCGCCGACATCCTGTTCGTGTCGTCCAACTGCTGGGACGCGATCGGCGCGACGTGGCACGGCTACGCCACGCTGTGGATCAACCGCGCCGACGCGCCGATGGAGCAGCTCGGCACCGCACCCACCCGCGTCGGACGCTCGTTGCGCGACGTCCTCGAATTCGTCCAGACCTGAACGCGCGCCGCCGCCGGGCCATCCGCCCGCCGGCCGCGAGAGCCGCACAACGGCCGCAGCACGCGTTTTGCTTTCCATCTTCCCGACTTCCTATCCAACTTCAGGAGTTCAACCATGAGCCTCAAGCTGCCCCAGGGCATGACCATCTCCGGCGCGATCCAGCCGGGCTTCGACGCCATCCTCACGCCGGAGGCGCTGGCCTTCGTCGCCGACCTGCACCGCACGTTCGAGGGCCGCCGCCAGGAGCTGCTGGCCGCCCGCGTGGAGCGCACGGCGCGCCTGGACGCCGGCGAGCGCCCCGACTTCCTCGCCTCGACGGCGCACGTCCGCGAGGGCGACTGGAAGGTGGCGCCGCTGCCCGCCGCGCTGGCCTGCCGCCGCGTGGAGATCACCGGCCCGGTCGACGCCAAGATGGTGATCAACGCCTTCAACTCGGGCGCCGACAGCTACATGACCGACTTCGAGGACAGCAACGCCCCGAAGTGGGAGAACCAGATCCAGGGCCAGATCAACCTGGCCGCCGCGATCCGCCGCACGCTCACGCTGGAGAGCAACGGCAAGAGCTACAGGCTCAACGACCGCATCGCCACGCTGCAGGTGCGCCCGCGCGGCTGGCACCTCGACGAGAAGCACGTGCTGGTCGACGGCCAGCGCGTGTCCGGCGGCATCTTCGACTTCGGCCTGTTCCTGTTCCACAACGCGAAGGAGCAGATCGCGCGCGGCGCCGGCCCGTTCTTCTACCTGCCCAAGATGGAAAGCCATCTCGAGGCGCGGCTGTGGAACGACCTGTTCGTGCGCGCACAGGACAAGCTGGGCCTGCCGCAGGGCACGATCAAGGCCACGGTGCTGATCGAGACCATCCTCGCCGCGTTCGAGATGGACGAGATCCTGTACGAACTGCGCGAGCACAGCGCCGGCCTCAACGCCGGCCGCTGGGACTACATCTTCTCGTGCATCAAGAAGTTCAAGGTCGACACCGACTTCTGCCTGGCCGAACGCTCCAAGGTCACGATGACCTCGCCGTTCATGCGCGCCTACGCACTGCTGCTGCTCAAGACCTGCCACAAGCGCGGCGCGCCGGCCATCGGCGGCATGAGCGCGCTGATCCCGATCAAGAACGATCCGGAGAAGAACGCCATCGCGATGCAGGGCATCGTCAACGACAAGAAGCGCGACGCCACCGACGGCTACGACGGCGGCTGGGTGGCGCACCCGGGCCTGGTCGAGCCCGCGATGAAGGAGTTCCTGGCGGTGCTGGGCGACAGGCCCAACCAGTGGGAGAAGCAGCGCGCCGACGTGGACGTGACGGCCGCGCAGCTGCTGGACTTCCAGCCCGAGACGCCCATCACCGAGGCAGGCCTGCGCTACAACATCAACGTCGGCATCCACTACCTGGGCGCCTGGCTTGCCGGCAACGGCTGCGTGCCCATCCACAACCTGATGGAGGACGCCGCCACCGCGGAGATCAGCCGCTCGCAGGTGTGGCAATGGATCCGCAGTCCCAAGGGCGTGCTCGACGACGGCCGCAAGGTGACCGCCGGCATGGTGCGCCAGCTGGTTGCCGAGGAACTGGCGAAGATCAAGGCCACGCCGGCCGTCGGCCAGTTCGACCGCGCGGCGCAGATCTTCGAGAAGATGAGCACCGACGAGGCCTTCGCCGAGTTCCTGACGCTGCCGCTCTACGAGGAATCGACGTTCTGATCGGACGCGCGGGACGCCATTGAAGAAGCCGCCCGCGGGCGGCTTTCCTTCATGCGCGTTGCGCGGAGTTCAGTCGGCCCACACGATCTTGCGGTCGCTCGACGTCCACCGGTCGAAGCTCGCGGCGTAGCGCGTCTCCAGCACGTTGCGCTTGATCTTGAAGGTGGGCGTGATCAGGCCGTTCTCCACCGTCCACGGCTCCTTCATCAGGATCAGCGCCTCCAGCTGCTCGTGCGGATCGAGGCCGTGGTTGACGCTGAGCAGGTGGTTGGCCATCGCGTCCTCGAGCGCCGCGCGCGCGGCGGGCTCGCGCGACTTCGCGGCGGCATCCTCGTTGAGCATCAGCATCGCGAACGGCTGCGGGTAGTTCGCGCCGACCACGCAACAGGACTCCACGGCGGGGCTGGCGACCAGCTTGTCCTCGATGGGCGCGGGCGCCACGTACTTGCCCTTGCTGGTCTTGAACAGATCCTTCACGCGGCCGGTGATGCGCAGGCAGCCGTCCTCCTCCACCACGCCCTTGTCGCCGGTGTGCAGCCAGCCGTCGGCGGTGAAGGCCGCGGCGCTCAGTTCGGGCTCCTTGTAGTAGCCCAGCATCAGGCAGCCGGCCTTGACCTGGATCTCGCCGGTCTCGGGGTCGAGGCGGGACTTCACGCCGTCGTAGGGCACGCCCACGGTGCCGGGGCGGCGCATGCCCACCAGCGTGGCGTGCGAGACGCCGCAGTTCTCGGTCATGCCGTAGACCTCGATGATGTCCAGGCCCAGCATCGAGTACCAGCGCAGCAGGTCGGGCGGCATCGGTGCCGCGCCGCCGGCCGCGAATTGGCAGGCGTCCAGGCCGAGCGCCTTGAGGATCTTGCGGCGCAGGAAGCGGCCGGCGACGGGGATCTTGAGCAGGCGCTCGAGGCGCTGCGGCGGCATCCGCGCGTGGATGCCCTGCTGGAACTTCACCCACAGCCTCGGCACCGAGAAGAAGGTGGTGGGGCGCGCGCGCTGCAGGTCGCGTGCGAAGGTCTGCAGGCTCTCGGCGAAGAACAGGTGCATGCCGGTGGCCAGCAGGCCGTGCTCCACCAGTGAGCGCTCGGCCACGTGCGCCAGCGGCAGGTAGCTGAGCATGCGCGCGTCGGCATCGAGCGTCACGCGCTTCAGGCCGGCGTCGATGGCCCAGGCGAAGTTGGCGAAGCTGTGCATCACGCCCTTGGGCATGCCGGTGGTGCCCGACGTGTACATGATGGTGGCGAGGTCGGCGCCGTCGCGCAGCGGGGTGCCGGGCAGCGGCGCCGTGCGGGCGACGATCTCGTCCCAGCGCATGTCCGCGCGCGCCTGCGCGTCGGCGGGCGACAGCGGGAAGCTGACGCACGGCAGGCCGGCCGGCACGCCCGGACGCATCGCGTCCCAGTCGTCGAGCTTGCCCAGGAACAGCAGGCGCGCCTCGCTGTGCTGCAGGATCTGCGCGATGGTGCCGGCCGCCAGCGTCGGGTACAGCGGCACCGACACGCAGCCCGCCATCCAGATCGCGAAGTCGGCCATCATCCACCAGGCGCAGTTCTTCGACAGGATCGCGATGCGCGAGCCCGGCTCGCAGCCTTGCTGCTGCAGGAAGGCGGCCATGCGGCGCGACTCGTCGACCATGTCCTTCCAGGTGAACTCCTTCAGCAGCCCGCCGCCCATGGGCTGCGTGAACACCGTGCGGTCGGGCGCCGTGCGCTCCCAGTGGTAGAGGCGCTGGAGGGCGAGGGAGGACGACGGCGGAGGAGTCATGGACGGTCCGTTGGCTGGCTGGCTCCGCGTGCGCGCGGGAGCCCTTCGACCCAGGCTAGTGGGGCTGCGCCGCGGGCGCCATGGTGGAAGCCCGACCCGGCCATGGCTTTGGCTCGGCGGGTCAGCCGGGCGGATTCCGTGGTCGAGAGTCTCAGGCCTTGTTCCACGAAGCGTCGGGGAACACGAGCCGGGACACCTGGCGGGTCACCCGGCACTGCAGCCGATCCAGCCTGTCGGGCCGGCCGCGCCAGAGCACGCTGGTGTCGAGGCTGTTGAAGTTCTCCTGCCGCACGGTACCGTCGGCGCGCACGCGGCTGGCCGTCAGCGGGATGGCCAGGATCTGGCTGCGGCTCTTGAGCAAGGAGAACTTCAGGAGCATCTCCGAGTGGATGGGACGGCCGGTCTCCTGCGCGAAATCGAGCGCGCGATCCAGCCGGCGGCCGTACGCCTCGTACGAGGATCGCCCGCAGATCGCGAAGCGGTCGTTGTAGCCGGCCCACCAGTTCCAGATCGGCACCACGCAGGTCCGCGGCAGGCGCGAGGCGAGGCGGCAGGCGGAGCGCGGGACGTCGTCGTGGTACTGGAGATCGGGGCGCGCGAAGACGACGACGTCGGGCTTCGTCGGCGCGATGAGCGCGGTGACCCGGCGCAGCGACTGCAACTGGTGCATCAGGTTGCGCAGCGATCCGAAGTCGTCGCCGAACGCGTCGCCATGTCTTTTCCACGCCTGGAACAGCGGGCCGTCCTCGAAGGCTTCGGGAGGTTCGACCACGCCCTCGAACTGATCGAAGTAGGCGTAGGCGTCCTTGGCCAGCACGGCGTGCTCGCCGGAGCGCGCGCTGCGCACCTCGCTGATTCGCCACAGGTGGTGGACGACCGTGACGTCGGCCCAGGCCCGCATCGGCGCCAGCAGGTGCGTCTCGATCGACGGTGCCGAGATCGCGGTGTAGCGCGGGATTCCGTAGAACGCGACGGTGATTTTCATGAGCGCGATTCCTGGGCCGGGTTCGACGAAGACCAGCGAATCCGCGGGCACGCGGTGTGCCTGGAGATTTGACCGATCGCACGCGGAATCCGGCGCAGTGCGGAGTCGCGGCGCGATCGGGACGCCGCGGTGCATCGGTGCCGCACTCCTTTCAATGGTCGAGCAACCGGATCCGTTCCTGGACGAGGCATGCTCGACCGCGCAAGCCGGGGCATCGCGCCGCGCCCTCCAGGTCGGTGCGGGCCGCCTGCATTCGACGGACGTCACATGCTCCTCTCCGAGGCCGCCGCTGCTTCCGGCCGCGACAACAACTTCAACCTGGTTCGCCTCGCGGCGGCCACGGCGGTGGTCGTCAGCCACAGCTTCGCGCTGGCGACGGGCGATCCCGCGGCCGAGCCGCTGTGGAGCACGCTGGGCATCACGCTCGGCGGCCTGGCGGTGGTGGCCTTCTTCATGACGAGCGGCTACCTGGTCGGCGGCAGCCTGTTGTCGAACGGCCAGCCGATCCGCTTCGCCGTCGCCCGCGCGCTCAGGATCTATCCCGGGCTGTGGGTCGCGCTGCTGCTGACGGTCTTCGTGCTGGGGCCGGCCGTCACGGGCGCGGGGCTCGCCGGGTACCTGGGCGACGCGGCCACGTGGCGCTACCTGGGCAAGAACGCGGTGATGTTCCTGGGCGTCGATCGCCAGTTGCCGCGGGTGTTCGACCACAACACGTATCCCGCGGCGGTCAACGGATCGCTATGGACGCTCACCTACGAGCTGTGGATGTACGCGATCCTGCTGGCCGCCTGGATGCTCGCATCGGGCCGGCGGCGCGTGCTGCTGGCGGCCATCGCGATCCTCGCGGCGGCCGGACTGGCGGCCTACTACCGGGTTCCCGACCTGACGCCCGTCGCGTGGAGCGTGGCCGGCAAGGCGGCGTGGCTGTCGCCGATGTTCTTCATCGGCGTGCTCATCTACCTGGGCCGGCATCGCGTGATCCTGAGCGGCTGGCTGGCGGCGGCGGCGGCGCTGGTGCTGGCAGGCGCGGGGTGGCTCGGCCCCGCGTGGTTCAAGCTGGCCTATCCGCCCTGCCTGGCCTACGTGGTCTTCTTCGTCGCGTACGGGCTGCCGCCGGTGCGCTGGCTGCTGCACCGCGACTACTCGTACGGCGTCTACATCTACTCGTTCCCGCTGCAGCAGCTGGTCGCCTTCGCGCTGCCCGGCGTGGGCGTGGCGACGATGTTCGCGATCGCCATGACGCTGTCGCTGGCGTGCGGGGCGCTGTCGTGGCACCTGCTGGAGAGCCGGGTGCTGCAGCTCGTCGACCTTGTCGCCAGCCGCGTCACGAGGATGGCGCGGCGCCCGGTCGGCGAAGGCTACTCGTAGACCTCGGCCTCCGGGTCGGTGGCCTCGAGTTCGTACGACGCCGCCAGCATCGCCAGGCGGCCGATGACGCCGTACATGTAGAAGCGGTTGGGCGCGCTGATGCCCGGCTTCTCGCCCGGCTTGGGCAGGTGCGAGCTCTCGGCGAACGCGAGCGGCACGAAGCTGGCGCCCGGCGCGTTGAGGTTCTCGTCGATGCCGCGCTCGGCGTGCATGCGGTAGAAGCCGCCGACGACGTAGCGGTCGATCATGTAGACCACCGGCTCGGCCACGGCCTCGTTGACGCGCTCGTAGGTGGGCACGCCTTCCTGGATGATGACCTCGGTGACCTGCTGGCCGTCCTTGGCCACGTCCATCTTGTTGCGGGTGCGGCGGTTGACCTCGTCGAGTTCCTTGGCGTCGCGCACGGTCATCACGCCCATGCCGTAGGTGCCGTTGTCGGCCTTGACGACGACGAACGGCTTCTCGTTGATGCCGTATTCCTTGTGCTTGCGGCGGATCTTGGTGAGCAGCGCGTCCACGTTGGTCTGGACGCATTCCAGGCCCGTTCCCTCGGCCCAGTTCACCTCGCCGCAACGCGAGTGCATCGGGTTGATGAGCCACGGATCCATGCCCAGCAGCTTGGCGAATTTCTTGGCCACTTCCTCGTAGCTGTGGAAGTGATTGGTCTTGCGGCGCACCGCCCAGCCGGCGTGCAGCGGCGGCAGCAGGTATTGCTCGTTGAGGTTCTCGAGGATCCCGGGAAGGCCGGCCGACAGGTCGTTGTTCAGCAGCACCGTGCAGGGGTCGAAGTCCTTCAGGCCCAGGCGGCGCGGCGTGCGCAGCAGCGGCTCGTAGGTGAGCGAGCTGCCGTCCGGAAGCTGCAGCTCGGTGGGCTCGGTGATGGCCGGGTCGAGCGAGCCCAGGCGCACGTTCAGGCCGGCGCTGGAGAAGATGCGCACCAACTGCTTCACGTTCATCAGGTAGAACGAGTTGCGGGTGTGGTTCTCCGGGATCAGCAGCAGGTTCTTGGCCTCGGGGCAGATCTTCTCGATGGCCGCCATCGCCGCCTGGATGGCCAGCGGCAGCATCGGCTCGGTGAGGTTGTTGAAGCCGCCGGGGAACAGGTTGGTGTCGACGGGCGCCAGCTTGTAGCCGGCGTTGCGGATGTCCACCGACGTGTAGAACGGGGGCGTGTGCTCCATCCATTCGAGCCGGAACCAGCGTTCGATCGCGGGCATCGATTCGAGCACGCGCTGCTCGAGTTCGTTGATCGGGCCGGTCAACGCGGTGACGAGATGGGGGACCATGACGGGATCCTGGGGAGGCTGAAAAAGGATTCTAAGGCGCGGTGCGCCCCCGTCCAGGTAAGGGCGGACTGGCGGAATGCAAGCGCCCACGCAAAAAGGGGCTGCCCTTTCGGACAGCCCCAAGCTCTCTCGGCCGGCCGCGGCGAACCGCGACCGCACCCTCTCGGAAACTTACTTGGCGTAAGCGGTTTCGCCGTGGGACGTGACGTCCAGGCCTTCGCGCTCTTCCTCTTCCGTCACGCGCAGGCCGATCGTCAGGTCGACCAGCTTGTAGGCGATGAAGGCGACGACGCCCGACCACACCAGCGTGACGCCCACGCCCTTGGCCTGGATCACGAACTGGTCCCACATGCCGTTGGAGCCGACGGTCATCTTGACCCAGTCGGTGACCATGCCAGGGCCGCCCAGCTTCTGGTTGTTGAACACGCCGGTCAGCAGGGCGCCGACGATGCCGCCGACACCGTGCACGCCGAACACGTCGAGCGTGTCGTCGGCGCCGAGCAGCTTCTTCAGGCCGGTGACGCCCCACAGGCAGGCGAAGCCGGCGATCGCGCCGAGGACGACGCCGCCGACGATGCCGACGTTGCCGGCGGCCGGGGTGATCGCCACGAGGCCGGCGACGGCACCCGAGGCGGCGCCCAGCATCGAGGCCTTGCCCTTGTGCAGCGCTTCGCCCAGGCACCAGGCCAGCGTCGCCGCGGCGGTCGCCAGGAAGGTGTTCAGGAACGCGAGCGTTGCGGAGTCACCGGCTTCGAGCGCCGAACCGGCGTTGAAGCCGAACCAGCCCACCCACAGCAGCGAGGCGCCGACCATCGTCAGCGTCAGCGAGTGCGGCGTGAAGGCTTCCTTGCCGTAGCCGATGCGCTTGCCGATGCAGTACGCGCCCACCAGGCCCGCGACGGCGGCGTTGATGTGCACCACGGTGCCGCCGGCGAAGTCCAGCGCGCCCCATTGCCAGATCATGCCGGCGGTGGCGTTCATCTTGTCGACGACGTCGGCGCTGGTGTAGGCGTCCGGACCTTGCCAGAACCAGACCATGTGCGCGATCGGGCAGTAGCTGAACGTGAACCAGATCACCATGAAGGCGAGCACGGCCGAGAACTTGATGCGTTCCGCGAACGAGCCGACGATCAGGCAGCAGGTGATGGCCGCGAAGGTCGCCTGGAACACCACGAAGGCGATCTCGGGGATCATCACGCCCTTGCTGAACGTGCCTGCCTTGGTGAACGTGCCGGCGACGGGATCGAAGATGCCGCTGAGGAACAGCCGGCTGAACCCGCCGATGAACTTGTTGCCTTCCGTGAACGCCAGGCTGTAGCCGTAGACGAACCAGAGGACGACGATCATCGAGAAGGTGACGAACACCTGCATCAGCACGGACAGCATGTTCTTGCTGCGCACCAGGCCGCCGTAGAACAGCGCCAGGGCCGGGATCGACATCATGATCACCAGGACGGTGGAGACCAGCATCCAGGTGGTGTCGCCCTTGTTGACGGTCTCGACGATCGTCGGGGTGGACGCGGCGGCCGAGGCCGGCGCCGCGGCGGCCGGGGCCGAAGCGTCGGCGGCGGGCGCGCTGGCGGTGGCGGCCGCGACGGCCGGAGCCGAGGCCGCGTCGTCTGCCGCGAACGATGTCGCGGAGAACCCGAGGACGGCGAGTCCCAGGGCGAGGGAAGCGAGAAGCTTTCTCATGGTTGCAATGCTTTCAGGAGTTGGAAGCGTGTGGCGTTTTGAAACGTGCGGAATCGTCTGGAGCGGCGCGCGTCAGAGCGCGTCCTTGCCGGTCTCGCCGGTGCGGATGCGCACCACCTGCTCGAGCGGCGAGACGAAGATCTTCCCGTCGCCGATCTTTCCGGTGCGGGCCGAGGTCTCGATGGCCTCGATGACCTGGTCGACGAGCGTGTCGTCGACGGCGGCCTCGATCTTCACCTTCGGAAGGAAGTCCACGACGTATTCCGCGCCGCGGTACAGCTCCGTGTGGCCCTTTTGTCGACCGAAGCCCTTCACTTCGGTCACCGTGATGCCCTGCACGCCGATTGCGCTCAGGGCCTCACGCACTTCGTCGAGCTTGAAGGGCTTCACGACGGCAGTCACCATCTTCATGGTAGGAATCTCCAGGCTTGCGGGGGCTCATGCGCCCCGCTTCTTGTCGAACAAAACGACCCGGGTCGCCCCGGGCCCACGAGAGAAACGATTCGCTCAGAACGAGTACTTCACGCCGGCGACGACGCCGGTGCGGCCGGTGAACTTGCCGGCGGACGTGACGTAGAAGCTCTTGCTCGCGTCGGTGGCGATCACCTGCAGCGAGGCCGACAGGCCGCTGCCGAAGTCCTTGCCCAGCGTCACCGAGTAGTCGGTGTACGAGGCGTCGGCCGCCTTGGCGACGGAGCCGGTGATGTTCTGGTAGCCCACGTCCGGGGTCAGCGTGAAGCCCGAGCCCAGGTCGAAGTTGGCGCTCAGGTCGTAGTACTGGCTGCCCTTGCTCTTGGGCATGCCGAACAGCGGGGTGGCGCTGATCGAGACCTTGGCCGTGAACACGCCGTACGTCAGCGCGCCGTAGACCTCGCCGGTGTCGGGATTGGACAGGCCGATGTCGTGGAACTTCTGGCCCAGGTAGACGTAGGCGAGGCCGCCGACGTCGTACGTCAGCGTGTCCTTGATGATGTCGCCCTTCATGCCGCCGTACAGGTCCCACTCGAGCGGCGCGCCCTTTTCGCTGACGGGGACGAAGCCCGTGCTGCCGGCGTTCGAGCGGTTGTAGGCGACCATCGAGTCCTTGACCCAGCCGATGGTCGACAGCCAGGTGCCGGCGTAGAACGCGCCGCCCGCCCAGTCGGCGCCGCCTTGCAGGGCCGGCTTCATCTTCGTCTGCGAGATGCCGCGGTAGCGATAGTCGGACACCACGCCGATGTTGTAGGTGATCGGGCTGGCAGGAGCTGCAGGAGCTGCGGGAGCCGCCGCGGGCGCGTCGTCGGCGAAGGCGACAGCGGGGCCTCCGAGGATGGCGAGGACGGCAACGGTGGCAAGCGCGGATTTCTTCATCTGTCTCTCCGATAGTTTGGGAAAAGGGTGGGTGGGTTGGGTTCTTCTTCCGGAGGGCTTCAACGCAGGTTCCGTGCCACGCGGTCGAGCGCGCAAGCGTGGCGAAGGGAACCCGGCGGGGCCGGCCGGAGGTCGCTAGAAGAAGCAGATGGCCGCGGACGAGGCCGATGCGCCGCATGACGCTGCGCGCCGCCGGGACGGAGGATCGTGCGGACGCGAGGCGTTTCGGAGCCCTTCACCGCATTCCGTCCCGCCGATCGCCGTGGCGAGGCGTTGCACCAGGTTGGTGCCGAAAAGCGATGCGCGCACACGCGCGGCGCACTCCGATGGAGCGCCAGAAAGGCGCGAAACCTCGATCAGAGGCGCGCACGGTGCGCAGGGGGCGACCGCAGAATGAAAAGCGTCCTTTTGAGACCGCGGGAGGCTGCTCTGGAGCCTCTTTCGAAATGGGGCCATGCAATTCGCGCGCCAGCTGCTCGGCGATGCGGATCCATCAACTCTGGCCCTATTTGTTCGACGTCGGCCGCCGCCGAGCGCGAACCGGGCCGCCACCCGATTCCCCGCCATGAGCCTGTCCGTCATCCATACCCGCGCCCTCGTCGGCCTGCATGCGCCGGAGGTCGTCGTGGAGGTGCATCTCGCCAACGGCCTGCCCAGCTTCACGCTCGTCGGCCTGGCCGATGTCGAGGTGAAGGAGGCCCGCGAGCGCGTGCGCGCCGCGCTGTCGCAGAGCGGGTTCGCGTTCCCGCACAACAAGAAGATCACGGTCAACCTCGCGCCGGCCGACCTGCCCAAGGAGTCCGGCCGCTTCGACCTGCCCATCGCGCTGGGCGTGCTGGCCGCGCAGGGGCTGCTCGATGCCGCGAAGCTCGAACGCTGCGAATTCGCGGGCGAGCTGTCGCTGGCGGGCGAGCTGCGCCCGGTGCGCGGCGCCCTGGCGCTGGCGCTGGCCGTGCGCGAGAGCGGCTGCGCGCGGCGGCTGGTGCTGCCGGCGCAGAGCGCGGCGGAGGCGGCGCAGGTGGAGGGCGTCGATATCCGCGCCGCGCGCCACCTCGGCGAGGTGGTGCAGGCCTTTCTGCCGGGTGACGGCGCTGCGGCCGGCGCCTGCGAACTGCCGGGGCCGACCCGCGAGGAGCCGCTGGCGGCGCCGCCGCTGCCCGATCTCGTCGATGTGAGAGGGCAGCCGGCGGCGCGGCGCGCGCTGGAGGTGGCCGCGGCCGGCGGGCATGGGCTCCTGTTGATCGGGCCTCCGGGCGCCGGCAAGTCCATGCTCGCCGAACGCCTGGCGGGCCTGCTGCCGCCGATGACGCCGGGCGAGGCGCTGGCCAGCGCGGCCTTGCTGAGCGTGTCGTCGCAGGGGCTCGACGCGCGGCGCTTCGGGCAGCGGCCGGTCCGGTCGCCGCACCACAGCGCCAGCGCTGTGGCGCTCGTGGGCGGCGGCTCGCCGCCGCGTCCGGGCGAGATCTCGCTGGCGCATGCGGGCGTGCTCTTCCTCGACGAATTGCCGGAGTTCCCGCGCAGCGCCCTGGAGGCCTTGCGCGAGCCGCTGGAGACCGGGCACATCACGATCTCGCGCGCTGCGTTCCAGGCCCTGTACCCGGCGCGCTTCCAGCTCGTCGCGGCGATGAACCCGTGCCCGTGCGGCTGGCTGGGCGCGTTCGCGTCCAACGGGCGCCAATGCGTCTGCAGCGGCGACGCCGTCCGCCGCTATCACGCGCGGCTGTCGGGGCCGTTCCTCGACCGCATCGACATGCTGATCGAGGTCCCGGCGCTGCGGCCGTCGGAGCTTCTCCGGACTGCCGGCGGGCGGGCGCAGGATGCCGCGGCCGAGGCGCCTGAATCGTCGGCCGTCGTGGCCGCGCGCGTGCGCCTCGCGCGCGAACGCCAGCTCTCGCGCCAGGGCACGACCAATGCGCTGCTCGACGCCGCCCGGATCGACACGGGCCTGCGCCTGACGGAGTCGTCGAGAGCGCTGCTGGAGCAGGTGGCCGACCGGTTCTCGTGGTCGGCACGCAGCCTGCATCGAGTGGCGAAAGTCGCGCGGACGGTGGCGGACCTGGCCGCCGCGCAGGACGTCGAGCCGGCCCACATGGCGGAGGCCGTCCAGTACCGCCGCGACCTGCCTGGCGGCTGACGATCCACCCCATGTCGCGCCGGCCCGGCAGGACGGCCTGCGATAAGATCGATCGCTCGAATCGAGATGTTCGGACGTCGACGTCGCGCCCTTGCTCTACAAGAGGATTCTTTCATTGGCCCCCCAGCATGTGCCCGCTTCCGGCGGGTCGTCCGCAGTCGAACTCGATCGATTGCGTCAATTGAAAGTACTGATCGTCGCCGACCACGCGTCCGCCCAGTTCGGCGGCGAAGCGGCCCTCCCGCTGCACTATTTCCGGGTGATGCGGAAGATGGGGATGGACGTCTTCATGCTCACGCACGATCGCGTCATGGCGGAGTTGCACGAGACGCTCGGAGACGATGCCCGCCGGGTCATCTTCATCGCCGACAACTGGGTGCACAAGCTCTGCTGGCGGATCAGCAGGCCGATCCCGGCGCGGCTGGCCTACTTCACCACCGGGTTCGTGTCCCGGACCCTCACGCAGGTGCTTCAACGCCGCGTTGCCCGGGGCCTGGTGCGCGAACGGGGGATCGACCTCGTGCTGCAGCCCATGCCCGTCTCCCCGCGCGAGCCGTCGCTGATGTACGGCGTGGGCGCGCCGGTGATGATCGGCCCGCTCAACGGCAACATGCAATACCCCCCGGCGTTCAGGAAGGCCGCCGCGTGGAGCGCCGCGTTCGAAGGCGTGGGCCGCCTCGTCGGCCGCGGGCTCAACGTGCTGTTCCCCGGCAAGAGGCGGGCATTGGCGATCCTCGTGGCGAACGAGAGAACGCGGCAGGCGCTGCCGGCGGGCCTGGGCGGCACGGTGCTGGTCATCCCCGAGAACGGCGTCGACCTGTCGTTGTGGCGCCGGCCCGTGGAGCCCGCCGACGCCATCAAGGCACGGTCCGTGACGACGTTCGTGTTCATGGGGCGGCTCGTCGCGCTGAAAGGGGTGGACATGCTGCTGGAGGCGTTCGCCCGGGCGCGCGAGCAGGTCGACATCGCCCTCGAGGTGCTCGGCGACGGCCCGTCCGGCGCCGAGTGGCGCCAGCGTGCAGGCGAACTGGGCATCCTCGCAGCGGCGCCCGGCGAGGCCGGCAAGGTGTTCTTCGCCGGATGGCAGACGCAGGCGCAGTGTGCCGCCCGGCTGCGAACTTCCGACGCCCTGGTGCTGCCCAGCCTCCGTGAATGCGGCGGCGCCGTCGTGCTGGAAGCCATGGCCTGCGGGTTGCCGGTCGTGGCGACGGCCTGGGGCGGCCCGCTGGACTACCTCGACCAGGAAACGGGAATCCTCGTGCCCGCCACGTCGCGCGAGGCGATGGTGGATGGGCTGACGGCTGCCCTGGTCCAGCTGGCCGGGTCGCGCGAACTGCGCGACCGGCTCGGCCGGGCCGCGCGCAGCCGGGTCGAGTCCGATTTCGACTGGGACAAGAAGGTCATCGAGGTGCTGGCGACCTTCGATCGCCTGCGGTCGCCGCCGCCTTCTGCCGCCTGACCGAATCGTCCCTGCCATGAGCCAAGCCAACGCGCCGATCCTGATCCTGACCGCGACGGTCGCCCCGCCGGCCGACGCCACGAACCTGTCGCGCACCGATCCGGCGGCGCGCCTGAACGACTACGCGAACGCCTTGCGGTACTACGCCGCGTGTCTCGAGCGTTCGATCATCTCCGGCATCGTGTTCGCGGAGAATTCGCTGGCCGACATCTCGCTGCTGCGCCGGCTCGCCGCGCAATCGTCGAGACGCGAGCGGATCGAGTTCATCCAGTTCGCCGGGCTGGACCACCCCGGCCGCTGCGGCCGCGGCTACGGCGAATTCAAGCTCCTGGACCACGCCATGCGCGAGTCGGTGCTGATCAACGCCGCGGCGCCGGATGCGGAAGTCTGGAAGATCACCGGCCGCTACGAAGTGCTCAACCTCGCGACCATCCTTGCGCGCCGGCCGCCGGAGCGCGATCTCTGGGTCCACTGCCGCAACCTGCCGCGGCGCTGGGCGGACATGTACCTCCTGGGCTGGCGCCGCGAGTTCTACCATCGGCACCTGGAAGGGATGTACCGCGAGCTGGACCAGTCGGCCAGCGCCGCGTCGGCCGAGCAGATGTTCCGCGACAAGGTCGACGCGCTGGCGCTGGAGCAGCGGGTCTGCCGGCGCTTCGCGGCATCTCCCGATCTGCGCGGCATCCGCGGCCTCGACGGCGCCGCCTACTCGGACCAGCGCCTCAAGCAGATGGTGCGGCGCGTCTGCGACAATGTCCTCCCCTGGGTATGGATCTGATTCCGAGAGGATCTGCCCTGCATTTGCACAGAACGCCGATTGTGGAGAATCCGCCCGTGACCGATAAAAAAGTAGCCCTCATCACCGGCGTCACGGGCCAGGACGGCGCCTACCTGGCGGAGTTCCTGCTCAAGAAGGGCTACGAGGTCCACGGCATCAAGCGCCGGGCTTCGTCCTTCAACACGGATCGCATCGACCACCTGTACCAGGATCCGCACGTCGACAACCGCGACTTCGTGCTGCACTACGGCGACCTGACGGACTCGACGAACCTGACGCGCATCGTGCAGAAGGTGCAGCCCGACGAGATCTACAACCTCGCGGCGCAGAGCCATGTGGCGGTCAGCTTCGAGGAGCCCGAGTACACGGCCAACGCCGACGGCATCGGCGCGCTGCGCCTGCTGGAGGCCATCCGCATCCTCGGCCTCGAGAAGAAGACACGCTTCTACCAGGCCTCCACGTCGGAGCTGTACGGCCTGGTGCAGGAGATCCCGCAGAAGGAGACCACGCCCTTCTACCCGCGCAGCCCGTATGCCGTCGCCAAGCTCTACGCCTACTGGATCACGGTGAACTACCGCGAGGCCTACGGCATGTACGCCTGCAACGGCGTGCTGTTCAACCACGAGAGCCCGCTGCGCGGCGAGACCTTCGTCACCCGCAAGATCACGCGTGCCATGGCCCGCATCGCGCTGGGCCTGCAGGAGTCGCTGTACCTGGGCAACATGAGCGCGCTGCGCGACTGGGGCCACGCGCGCGACTACGTGCAGATGCAGTGGATGATGCTGCAGCAGGATCACGCGGAAGACTTCGTCATCGCCACCGGCGTGCAGTACAGCGTGCGCGACTTCGTGCGCATGTCGGCCGAGCGCCTGGGCATGACCGTGCGCTTCGAAGGCGAGGGCGCCGCCGAGGTGGGCATCGTCGACAGCGTCACCGGCGACAAGTCCAAGTGCAAGCCGGGCCAGGTCATCGTGCGCGTCGATCCGCGCTACTACCGTCCCACCGAGGTGGAGACGCTGCTGGGCGACCCGACCAAGGCCAAGGAGAAGCTGGGCTGGACGCCCACCACGACGCTGCCGGAACTGGTGGCCGAGATGATCGACGCCGACTACAACACCGCCCGCCGCGACGCCCTGGTGAGCCTCGCCGGCTTCCAGACCTTCAGCCACCATGAGTGAGGTGCCGGGCAAGGACGCGGCGGTCCTGGTCGCCGGTGCCCGCGGCATGGTGGGCTCGGCGCTGGTGCGGCGCCTGAAGTCGGCCGGCTACGCCAACGTGCTGGCGCCGCTGCGCGCCGAACTCGACCTGCAGGACGCCGAGGCCACGCGGGCCTACCTGCAACGCACGAAGCCGGCCTACGTCTTCATCGCGGCGGCCAAGGTCGGCGGCATCCACGCCAACAACACCTACCGTGCGCAGTTCCTGCACGACAACCTGGTGATCGCCGACAACCTCATCGACGGCGCGCATCAGGCCGACGTGCAGCGCCTCATGTTCCTGGGCTCCAGCTGCATCTACCCGAAGCTGGCCGCGCAGCCGATCCGCGAGGATTCGCTGCTCACCGGCCCGCTCGAGGCCACCAACGAGCCCTATGCCATCGCCAAGATCGCCGGCGTGAAGATGTGCGAGGCCTACAACGCCCAGTACGGCCGCCAGTACGTGAGCGCGATGCCCACGAACCTGTACGGGCCCAATGACAACTACGACCTGCAGACCAGCCACGTGCTGCCGGCCCTGATCCGCAAGGCGCACGAGGCGAAGCTGCGCGGCGACGCCGAGTACGTGGTGTGGGGCTCGGGCACGCCCATGCGCGAGTTCCTCTACGTGGACGACCTGGCCGACGCCTGCGTCCACATGATGGAGCAGGGCTACGACGGCCCGCTGGTCAACATCGGCACCGGCCAGGACGTGACCATCCGCGAGCTGGCGGAGACGGTCATGGAGGTGGTCGGATTTGCCGGCCGCATCGTCTTCGACGCCAGCAAGCCGGACGGCACGCCGCGCAAGCTGCTGGATGTGGGCCGCCTGCACGCGCTCGGATGGCGGCATCGCGTCGACCTGAAGCAGGGCATCGCCCTGGCCTACCAGGATTTCCTGGCGCGCTTTGCCGCCTGAAATCGCCGCGAAGCGCGGCACTTTTCACGCTTGGCGCCCCTCCGCGGCGCGATTCGCCGTTTGGCGCGGCCGTCGCGAAGTTGACGCAGGTTAGTCTCTACAATCGTCCGCTTGCCGCTCCCGCGGCCGGGCGAGGCATTTGCCATGCGCGCCTGCCATGACTGCAGGCCCCGAGGGGCCGTGAGGGACTCCCGCCGATGATGCGTTCCGAAATGATGCCCAGCCGCGCCCGCCTGGGCGCCGCCACCCTGGCCGCGATGGCCGTTCTCGCCCTGTCGGCCTGCGGCCCGAAGAAGGATGCCGGCACCGCCGATGCCGGCGGCAGCGAGGTCGTCGCCAAGGTCAACGGCGATGAGGTGACCGCCAGCCAGCTCACCATCGCCCTGCAGAAGCAGCGCGGCATGCGCCCCGACGCCGGCGACGCGGCCTCCAAGCAGGTGCTCGACGACCTGATCAACGAGCAGATCGTCGCCCAGAAGGCCATCGCCGCCAAGCTGGACAAGGATCCCAAGGTCGTCGCGCAGATCGAATCGGCGCGGCGCGACATCCTCGCCCGCCGCTTCGTCGAGGCCGCCGCCGAGACCGCGGGCAAGCCCACCGACGACGCGATCCAGAAGTTCTACGACAGCCGCCCGGCGCTGTTCGCGCAGCGCAAGGTGTGGACGCTGCAGCGCCTGGACATCCAGGCACCCGACGCCCGCCGCACCGACGTCGACGCGCACGTGCAGTCGCTCAAGACCTCGGCCGAACTCACCGACTGGCTGAAGGCGCAGAAGCTGCCCTTCACCACCAAGCAGGAACAGGACGCGTCGGAGCAGGTGCCGCCCACCGTGCTGGACAAGCTGGCCGCGCTCAAGGACGGTGAATCCACCGTGGTGCCGTCGCAATTCGGCGTGTCGGCGCTCACGCTGGTCTCGAGCGCTTCCGCGCCCAAGACGCTGGCCGACGCGAAGCCCGCCATCGAGCAATACCTCGCCAACCAGGGCCGGCGCGAGATGATCATGAACCTGCAGAAGACGATCCGCGACGGCGCCAAGGTGGAGTACCTGGGCCGCTTCGCCGCGCTCGCGCCCGCCGCGGGCGCGGAGGCCGCCATGCCCGTGCCGGCGCCCGCCGTTCCCGCCGCCAGCACCGCCGCTCCTGCGGCCTCGCAGACTTCCCCGGCCCAAAAATGAACACTCGCATCGCGTTCCATCGGTCGCTGACACTGGTGTGCGCCGCGGCGCTCCTCACCGGCTGCGGCAAGAAGTCGGAAGACACCTCCGCGACGCTCGCCACGGTCAACGGCGAGAACATCACGCAGAACCAGCTGGACTACGCGGTCAAGCAGATCCAGGCCGCGCGCCCCGGTGCCTCGGCGCCCGAGGCGGGGCTGGTGCTGCAAGGCATGGTCGAACAGCGCCTGGCGGTGCAGAAGGCCGAGAAGGACAAGCTCGATCGCAACCCGGGCGTGCTGCAATCCCTGGAGGCGGCGCGCAAGGACGCGCTGTTCCGCTACTACGTGGAGCAGCTCGCCGCCAAGGTGCCCAAGCCCTCGGCCGACGAAGTGAAGGCGTACTACGACGCGCACCCGGCCAACTTCAGCCAGCGCAGCGTCTACACGCTTCAGAAGGTCGACGCGCGCGTCGCCGCGGACCAGGCCGGGCCGCTGGCCGCCACCGTCCAGGCCACCGCCGGCGCGGCGGCGGTCGCCGGCCTGCTCAAGGCCAAGGCGCAGGCCGTCAGCGTGGCGCAGACCGAGCAGCCGGCCGAGACCCTCGGGCCGCTGCTGGCCAAGGTGTCCACGATGAGCGTGGGCCAGAGCATCGCCATTCCGCAGCCGGAAGGCCTGTCGGCGTTGACGGTGGTCAGCGTGCAGCCGCAGCCGCTCAGCCTGGCGCAAGCCCAGGCGGGCATCGAGCAGCTGCTCTGGAACCAGAAGAAGCGCGACGCGGTGCTGGCGGAAACCAAGGAACTTCGGGCCAAGGCGCGCATCGACTACCTCGGCAAGTTCGCGCCGGGCACGGCTTCTGCTCCTGTCGCGTCCACGGCTGCGCAATTGGCGGCCAGCGCGGCGTCGAACTGAAATGCGCGCGCCCCCACGGGGCACGCGACGGACTATTTTTCCGAAGAATCGCTTCCCATGAAAATCACTGTCATCGGTACCGGCTACGTCGGCCTGGTCTCCGGGGCCTGCCTGGCGGAGATGGGCAACCACGTGCTTTGCCTCGACGTCGATCCGCGCAAGATCGAGGTGCTCAACAACGGCGGCATCCCCATCCACGAGCCGGGCCTGGACAAGGTCGTCCAGCGCAACGCCGCGGCCGGCCGCCTCCAGTTCACCACCGACGTGGCGGCTGCCGTGGCCCATGGCACGCTGCAGTTCATCGCCGTGGGCACGCCGCCCGACGAGGACGGCTCGGCCGACCTGCAGTACGTCCTGGCCGCGGCGCGCAACATCGGCCGCCTGATGACCGACTACAAGCTGGTCATCGACAAGAGCACGGTGCCGGTGGGCACGGCCGACAAGGTCAAGGCCGCCATCCAGGCCGAGCTCGACGCCCGCGGCATCGAGCTGGAGTTCTCGGTCGCCTCGAACCCCGAGTTCCTGAAGGAGGGCGCGGCGGTCGACGATTTCATGAAGCCCGACCGCATCGTCGTCGGGGCCGAGGGCGATCGCGCGATCAACCTGATGCGTGCCGTCTATGCGCCGTTCCAGCGCAATCGCGACAAGCTCGTGATCATGGACGTGCGCTCGGCCGAGCTCACCAAGTACGCCGCCAACGCGATGCTGGCCACCCGCATCTCGTTCATGAACGAACTCGCGCTGCTGGCCGAGAACCTGGGCGCCGACATCGAGCTCGTGCGCCAGGGCATCGGCTCCGACCCGCGCATCGGCTACCACTTCCTGTACGCCGGCTGCGGCTACGGCGGCTCGTGCTTCCCGAAGGACGTGAAGGCGCTGATCCGCACCGCCGCGGAAACCGGACGCGACCTGAAGGTGCTGCAGGCGGTCGAGGACGCCAACGACGCCCAGAAGCAGGTGCTGGTTGAGAAGATCGTCAAGCGCTTCGGCGACGACCTGGCCGGCAAGCGCTTCGCCGTCTGGGGCCTGGCCTTCAAGCCCAACACCGACGACATGCGCGAGGCCAGCTCCCGCGTGCTGATCGGCGAGCTGCTCGCCCGCGGCGCCAGCGTGACGGCCTACGACCCGGTGGCGATCACCGAGGCCCGCCGCGTCTTCGGCGACGAGCCGCGCATCAGCTATGCCGAGAATCCCGACGCCGCGCTCGTGGGCGCCGACGCGCTGGCCATCGTGACCGAATGGAAGGAATTCCGCAGCCCCGACTTCGCGCGCATCGCCAGCACCTTGAAGACGCCGGTCATCTTCGACGGCCGCAACCTGTACGAACCCGGGGTGGTACGGGAGGCGGGTATCGACTACCAGCCGATCGGACGCGTGTGAAAATCGATGGCGAAGCCAAAATCGAACGAAGGGCTCGCAGTGGCCGGGGGGATGAAGTCATGACCAACACGAACATCACGATGCGTCGGACGGCCTGGACGGCCGGCCTGGCGTGCTCGCTGCTGCTGCTGGCCGCCTGTTCCGGCCACAAGAAGAACGTGACGCAATCGGCGGCCCGCGTCGACGGCACCGAGATCACGACCACCCAGATCAACTACCGCCTGCAACGCGAACGCGGCCTGCGTCCCGAGCAGATGGACGAGGCCGGCCGCAAGGTGCTGGAGCAGCTGATCGACGAGCAGCTCGTCGTCGACCGCGCCGAGAAGGTCAAGATGGACGAGCAGCCGGACGCCGTGCAGGCCATGGCCGCCGCGCGCCGCGAGGTGCTGTCGCGCGCCTACATGGAGCAGGCGGCCATGACCGTGCCGGCGCCCACCGAGCAGCAGATGCACGCGTACTTCGACGACAACGACGCGTTGTTCGCGAATCGCCGCGTCTACACGCTGCAGGAGTACCTTGCCAAGGTGCCGGAAGACCAGATCCCGGCGCTGCGCGCACTGGTCGATGGCGGCAAGCCGCCCGCCGACGTCGAGGCCTGGTTCAAGGCGCGGGGCCTGCCATTCAAGGCCCAGCAGAGCACGCACCCGGCCGAGCAGATCCCGCTGAACTCGCTCAAGACGCTGGCCGCCACGGCCGACGGCCATGGCCTGGTCGCGGCCGGCGGCAGCCAGGTGCACGTCACCTACGTCACGTCCAGCGTGGTCGCGCCCGTCACCTACGACAAGGCGAAGTCGGCCATCAGCCAGTTCCTGTCCGCCGGCGCGCGCCGCAAGGTCATGGAGGCCAACATCGCGGCGCTGAAGACCTCCGGCAAGATCGACTACGCGCCGCAGTACGCCGCGCTGGCCGCGTCCGGACCGGCGCTGGGCACCATCAAGGACATCGAATCGACGGCGCAGATCCCCGGCGCCAGCGGCACGCGCGTCTCGCTGCCCGCAAGCAACACATCGTCCGGCGTCCAGGTGACCCTGCCGACCACGACGAACTCCAGCGTGCAAGTCTCGCTGCCCCAGACCCAGGGCGTGCGCGTCAGCCTGCCGGCGACGCCCGCTTCGTCGGTGGAGGTGCGGCTGCCCCCGCAGCCGTCACCCGACGCGCCCAAGAAATAAAGGAACGTTGCCATGTCCCATTCCATTGCGCCCGCCTTCGTCCGCCGCCTTGCCTGCGCGTTGTCGCTCGGCCTGTCGGCCGCCCTGCTGCTCGGGGCGCCGCTGGTCCAGGCCCAGGCGGTCAAGCCCGCGCCTGTGCCCGCGCCCGCGGCCGTGGCCAGGCCCGCGGATGTCGACCAGTCGCGCATCGGCGCGGGCGACACGGTCCGCATCACCGTCTACCAGAGCCCCGACCTGAGCCTGGAGACGCGCGTCAACGAAGGCGGCGCGATCAGCTACCCGCTGCTGGGCCGCGTGCAGCTGGCGGGCCTCACGGTGACGGCCGCCGAGCAACACATCGCCTCCGAGCTGAAGCGCCGCGACTTCGTCAAGGAGCCGCAGGTCATCATCGTCGTGACCCAGGTGCGCGCCAACCAGGTCAACGTGCTGGGCCAGGTCGGCAAGCCGGGCCGCTACCCGCTCGATCTCGCCGGCATGCGCATGACCGAGGTGCTGGCCCTGGCCGGCGGCATCATCGCCGGCGCCGGCTCCGACACGGTCGTGGTCACGGGCACGCGCGACGGCCGCCCGTACCGCCACGAGGTGGACCTGCCGCGCCTGTTCGCCCCCGGCAACGCCTCCGAGGACATCGTCATCGCCCCGGGCGACTCGGTGTGGGTCGACCGCGCGCCCCAGATCTACATGTACGGCGAGATCCAGCATCCCGGCGCCCTGCGCCTGGAGCGCGGCATGACCGTGATGCAGGCCGTCGCGGCCGGCGGCGGCGCCACGCCGCGCGGCACGCTCAAGGGACTGAAGGTGACCCGCCGCGGCGCCGACGGCAAGATGCAGACGCTCGAGCCGTCGATGGAAGACACCCTCAAGGATGGAGACGTCGTCTTCATCCGCGAGAGCCTGTTCTGATTCCCGGGAGCAGATTCCATGAACCTTTCCCATTTCCTGGCGGTGCTGCGAGCCCGGTGGCTTGCCGCCGCCGTCGTGTTCGCCGTGGTGGTGACCGCGGCCGTCCTCTACCTCGTGCTCGCCACGCGGGTCTACACCGCGACGGCGACGCTGCTGATCGACGTGAAGCCCGACCCGGTGAGCTCGATGCTCTACGGCGGCACCAACCCGGCGCAGATCAACACGCAGCTCGACATCATCCACAGTGACCGCGTCGCGCAACGCGTCGTCCAGAACCTGAAGCTCGCGGACCTCGCCGACATGCGGGCCGCCTGGGCCTCGGCCAAGAGCGGGCTGACGATCCAGGAGTGGCTGACCGACTTCATCGAGAGCGGCCTCGACCCCAAGGTCAGCGCGCCCGGCAGCAACGTGATCAACATCAGCTACCGCTCGGCCGACGCGCGCTTCGCGGCGACGGCCGCCAACGCCTACGTGCAGGCCTATCTCGAGACGTCCATCGAGCTGCGCGTCGATCCCGCCAAGCAGTACAGCGGCTTCTTCACCGACCAGCAGAAGGACGCCCGCGACGCGCTCGAGACGGCCCAGAACAAGCTCTCGGCGTTCCAGAAGGAGAAGGGCATCATCGGCTCGGACGACAAGTTCGACCTGGAGATGAGCCGCCTGACCGCGCTGACGCAGGAGCTGGTGACGATCCAGACCGCGCGCGTGGACGCCTCCACGCGCCAGGGACAGATCGGTACCGCCAGCCAGCTGTCGGAAGTGCTGGGCAACGGCACCGTCAACGGCTTGAAGGCCGACCTGTCGTCGGCGGAGCTGAAGCTGCAGGAGCTGTCCTCGCGCTACGGCGACAAGCATCCGCAGGTGCAGGACGCCCGTGCCGCGGTCAACGAGCTGAAGGCCAAGCTGTCGCGCGCGATGGGCGACGTCACCGGCGCCATCGGCGTCGACGCCCGCGTCAGCCATGCCCGCGAGGCCGAGATCCAGGCCGCCGTGGACGCGCAGCGCACCAAGGTGCTGACGTTGAAGGAAACGCGCGACCAGGCCGCCGTGCTCGCGCGCGACGTCGACAACGCGCAGCGCGCCTACGACCTCGTCTACAACCGCGCCAGCCAGACGAACCTCGAAAGCCAGAACCGCCAGAGCAATGCCACGGTCATCAGCCAGGCAACCACGCCGTCGTCGCCGTCGTCGCCCAAGGTGGCCTCGGTGCTGCTGATGGGCATCGTCGGCGCGCTGGGCCTCGCGGTGGGCGTGGCGCTGCTGCTGGAGCAGTTCGACAAGCGCATCCGCACCAACTCCGACGCCTTCGACTTCCTCGGGCTTCCCGTCATCGGCATCATGCCGAGCCCGACGATGAACCGTCGCCTCAAGGGCCAGATGGCCATGATCCAGGATCGCGTCGTCTCCGGACGCCGGCTTCCGGCGCCAGAAAAAGGACAAGCATGAGCGGCAAGATCGAGGGCCCGGACCTCTTCATCGGCGAAGGACAGGTTCCTGATGGCACACCGAAGACCAAGGCCATCGGCGAGCTGATCCAGGACGCGCGCAACCTGTCCGCCGACGACCTGGACCGCATCGGCCGCTACCAGCGCGAGAACGACCTGCGCTTCGGCGAGGCCGCGATCGCGCTCGGCCTGGCCGACACCGAGGACGTGCTGCAGGCGCTGGCGCAGCAGTTCAAGTACGCCTACGCCGACGAGGAAACGCGCAAGGCCGCGCCCGAGCTCGTGATGCTGAACCAGCCGTTCGGCCACCAGGCCGAGGCGTTCCGCGCGATCCGCAGCCAGATCCTCATGCGCACGCAGACCGAGGGCAAGGGCCAGCGCCGGCCGCTGGCCGTGGTCAGCCCGGACAGCGGCGACGGCAAGACCTATTTCTGCGCGAACCTGGCGGTGGCGCTGGCCCAGCTCGGCGGCAAGGTCGTCGTCATCGACGCCGACATGCGCGGTGCCCGCATGGACCAGGTGTTCGGCGTCTCGGGCGGGGCCGGCCTGTCCGGCGTGCTCTCGGGCCGCGGCGGCAAGGGCGTCGTCAAGTCGGTGCCTGGGGTTCCCAACCTCTACGTGATCCCCGTGGGCGTGCAGCCGCCCAACCCGCTCGAGCTCGTCGAGGGCCCGTCGTTCGGCATGCTGCTGCGCGAAGTGGGCATCAAGTTCGACCACGTCATCGTCGACACGCCGGCCTCCTGCTTCGGCAGCGACGGCGTGGTGATCGCCTCGCGCTGCGGCTCCGCGCTGGTGGTCACGCGCAAGGACGCCAACAAGGTGGCGCGCCTGCAGGACCTCGTGGGGTCGCTCCAGGCCGGCCAGGTGCGCCTCGCGGGCGTCATCATGAACGAGCTGTGACCCCGTGAAGAGCGCTCTCCAAGGCCTGATGACCCCGCGGAACATCCCGTGGTGGATCTGCGTGTTCGGCCTGCTGGCGCTCTACGGCCCCACGGTCTGGGACCTCACCTTCAACATCTGGCTTCCCACGGAAGAGCAGAGCCAGGGTCCGGTCGTGCTGGTGATCTGCGTCTGGCTGATCTGGCGCGCCTGGGCCCAGGTCAACGACCCCGCGCCCAGCGCGCCGCGCCCTGTCCTCGGATGGGTGCTCGTGGCCGTCGCGCTCCTGCTCTACGTGTTCGGGCGCTCGCAACGCATCCTGAGCGCGCAGGCGCTGTCGGCCATCTTCCTGCTGCCGGGGCTCGTGCTGCTGCTGCGCGGGCCGCGCCAGCTGCGCGCGGCCGCGTTCGCGATGTTCTTCATGATCTTCCTGATCCCGCTGCCGGCGACGCTGGTCGACGCCGTGACGCAGCCGCTGAAGCTGGCGGTGTCGAGCGTGGCCTCGTCGGTGATGTATGCCGCGGGCTATCCGATCGCGCGTACCGGCGTCATCCTGCAGATCGGCCAGTTCCAGCTGCTCGTCGCCGACGCCTGCTCCGGGCTGCACACGCTGTTCTCGCTCGAGGCGATGGGGCTGTTGTACCTGAACGTGGTGCGCCACACCTCGCTGGTGCGCAACATCGTGCTGGCCATCCTGATCGTGCCCATCTCCTTCGCGGCCAACGTGATCCGCGTGATCGTGCTGGCGCTGATCACCTATTATTTCGGCGACGAGGCCGGACAGGGCTTCCTGCAGCACCAGGGCGCAGGCATGGTGCTCTTCATCACCGCGCTCGTGTTCATCATCGCCACCGACAGCGGCCTGCGCTGGCTGGTCGCGCGCAACTCGCCGAGGTCGCTGCATGCCTGAGACCGTCCTCAACCGCCGTGCCGCCATCGCGGCCATCCTGATGGCCGGCGCCGCCGCGGGCGGCCAGGCCATGGTGCCCACCAAGCGGATGGCGCTCCTTCGCGGACCGTTCAAGCTCGAGGACATCGTGCCGTCGAGCTTCGGCACCTGGCGCGTGGACGAGCGTTCCGCCTCCGGCATCGTCAACCCGCAGACGGAAGCGCTGCTCAACAAGCTCTACAGCCAGCTGCTGGACCGCGCCTACGTCGACGACCAGGGGCATCGCGTCATGCTGTCGATCGCCTACGGGGCCGACCAGGCGGACGACGACGTGCAGCTCCACTATCCCGAGGTCTGCTATCCGGCCCAGGGATTCAAGGTCTCGAACAACCGGACCGGCGTGGTCGACCTGCCCGAGGGCGAGATCCGCGTCCGTCGCCTGGACACCCAGTTCGCCGATACCTACTTCGAGCCCGTGACCTACTGGACGATCATCGGCGACCAGCAGAGCCTCGGCGGCTTCGACCGCAAGATCCTCGAGATCCGCCACGGCCTGCGCGGCGAGATCGTCGACGGCCTCCTGTTCCGCGTCTCCACGCGAGACCGGAACTACGAGGAGGGTTTCAAGGTCCAGGATGGTTTCATTCGCGAGATCGTGCGCGCCATGACGCCCGCCGCGCGCAAGCAACTGGTCGGCCTGGCCTAGCCTGACGGAGGACGCGAGCGTGGCTGGTCATCCGATTCCGCGCGTCGCGGGACTCCTCCTCTGCCTGGCGGCGCTGGGTTTCCTGCCGTCCCCCGGCAGGGTCGAGCCTGTCGCGCAGGTCAACGCGACAGTGGCCGCTGTCCATTCTGGTGCCCGGGCCAGCTTTACATGCCGGGACGCGGGTCCCAGTGAAGGTGTCGAGGGTTTCCCACCCTTTTTGCATTCACTTACCGACCAGGGTCTGCCGATAGACAGTGCATCGCAGCACATGTCGTCGGGGTTCGCCGGAGATGTGGATTGGCTGCGGCTAATCCCGATCTCGGTGACCGACATGGCTTTGAATTGGATTGCGACCGCGCGCGCCTCGACGATGGCGTTGGCCGTCGGCGCACTGGTCAGTGGATGCGGCGGCGGCGCCGCGAACGATGCGCAAGCGGCCACGTCGGGCATCTCGTCTTCCAGCGGCACGGACTCCGGGACGGACTCGTCCGCGACAAGCGGCACGACGCCCACGCAGGCCGGCACGACCTCGACCACCGGCGGCGACACCGCCGCGCAGGCGCCCGCCACCACGGATCCCTCCACGGGCACGTCGACGTCGACCGACAGCACGACCACGAGCACGAGCACGACCACGGACGGCAGCGACCCCGTCGTCGTCGCCGCGGCCAGCACCGCGAGCAGCCTGACCGCGAGCGCGTCCGCCCGCTCCGGCGCCGCGCTGAACCTGGGCGGCCTCGACTACTTCGCGGCCGAACTCCCGACCATCGACGTGATGAAGCGCGCGGGTGCCTGGCTCACGCAGTGCGGCGGCAGCAACTGCTCCGGTTTCGCCACCGCCGGCGCCAGCAGCTGGGACACGCTCGAGGAATCCGCGCTGGACGTCGATGCCAGCGGCTGGATCCGCAGCCTGCCCGCGTCCAGCGACACCGCGCACAAGTACCGCTCCGTCACCACCATGCTGTCGGCCAGCGGCGCGCTGCCCCTGGGCCGCTACATCGTGCGCTACGACGGCGCGGGCTCGATCAGCTATTCCGGCGCCACCCGGGCCAGTTCCTCCACGGGCCGGGACGTCGTCGACATCACCAGCACCGGCAACGTGTGGCTGACCATCACGGCCACCACCCCCGGCAACTACCTGCGCAACATCCGCGTCTACCTGCCCGGCGGCGCCTGCGCCAACGACCTCACGGTGTATGCCGCGAGCGCCGCGGCCTGCACGTCCGCCACCGGTGCCTACGTGCCGTTCGAATCGTTCCCGTCGACCCAGATCTGGAACCCGCAGTTCCTGCAGGACGTCAAGGGCTTCCGCGCGCTGCGATTCCTGGATTGGGGCCACACCAACACGTCGCCCGCCAAGACCTGGGCCGACCGGACGCCTGCCACGGCGCGGACCTGGACGGGCCCGACCGGCGCGCCGATCGAGGCCATGCTCGACCTGGCCAATGCGGTCCAGGCCGATGCCTGGATCAACCTGCCCACGTACGTCAACGACGACTACGCGGCCCAGCTGGGCAAGCTCGCCTCCGCGCACCTGACGGGGGTCTCGAAGCTCGATCTCGAGTACTCCAACGAGCCCTGGAACTATGCGTTCGGCACCTCCACCTGGATGCTGAACCAGGCCAAGGCCAAGTGGCCGGCGCAAGTCGCCGCGGGCACCAGCCCCTACACGTTGCAGGACAGCTGGTATGGCGAGCGCGCCTCCCAGGCGTGTGCCGCCGCCAAGACGGTCTATCCGGCGACGAAGTGCGTGGTGAACGGCCAGGCCGCCAATGCCTGGATCGCCAACCAGTTCCTGACGTGCCCCTTCGCGGCGGCCGAACTGGGCCGTCGCTGCGGCTCGAACATCGACATCCTGGCCATTGCCCCGTATTTCGGCCAGTACGTCGCGAGCTCCAGCCTGCGTCCCACCGTGGCGAAGTGGTACGCCGATGCGGACGGCGGCCTGGGCAAGCTGTTCCAGGAGATCACCGGCCTCGACGCCAACGGCAAGCCCGTCGCCGCGCCGCTCGCCGCCGCGGGCAGCAATGTTCCCGGCGGCGCGCTGGCGCAGATCAGGGGCTGGATCACGGCCAACAAGGCGGTTGCCGACAGCTTCGGCATCCCGCTGTGGGCCTACGAGGGTGGCCAGCACCTGGTGCCGGCTTCCGGCGACACCGACACGTCGCTGATCGCCCTGTTCATCGCCGCCAATCGCGACCCGCGAATGGGCGCCGTCTACGACACGATGATGGCGAACTGGCAGGCGCTGGGGGGGCAGACCTTCGCCTACTACAGCCATGTCAGTGCGCCGTCCAAGTACGGGATGTGGGGCTTGAAGGAGTCCATGAGCGACAACTCGAACGCCAAGTGGCAGGCCGCCCTGCGGGCCCGCCGCAGCAGTTGCGCCTGGTCGGGCTGCTGAGACCGGTATTGCCACTGCCAGGACGGCGACCAACCTTGCGGGTGGTCGCCGTCCTGCGCTTCATTCGCGCATGCCGCTTGCGCTAGACTCCATGCCTGCGCCTCGGGCTGCCAGGCAGCAGGCTCGGCCTGTGAATTGCCTTGGCAGTCGGCCCCCCAAATCGGTCAAGGAAAGATGCAAGATTCGAACGGCCAGCCGCCTGCGCAGCCGGCATTGACCGTCCTGCTGGTCAGCTACAACACGAAGTCGTTGCTTGCCCCGTGCTTCGAGGCGCTCGAAGCCGCCCTGGCAGGAATCGACAGCCATGCCATCGTCGTTGTCGACAACGCGTCGGCCGATGGCTCTGCGGCCTACCTTCGGGAGAATTTTCCGCAAGCGGAGTTGATCGCGCTGGATCGGAACGTGGGATTCGGGCGCGCGAACAACGCCGCGCTGGCCCGGAACGACTCGCCGTACCTGCTTCTGCTGAATACGGATGCCTTCGTCTCGAAGGACGCGATCTCGCGAAGCATGGCCTACATGGCCGGCCATCCCGAGTGCGGCGTGCTGGGCGCGCGCCTCGTGGGGCGGGACGGCGTGCTGCAACCCAGTTGCCGCTTCTTTCCGACGCCGTTGAACTCCTTCATCTCGCGGGCGGGTCTGGAAAAGTGGTTCCCGCGGATCCGGATGATCGACGACATGGCCTGGGATCACGCGTCCGTGCGGGACTGCGACTGGGTTCCGGGATGCTTCTACCTGATCCGCCGCGAGGTGGTCGAGCGGGTCGGGCTTTTCGACCCGCGCTACTTCCTCTATTTCGAGGAGGTGGATCACTGCTTCGCCGTCAAGCGCGCGGGCTGGAAGGTCGTCTTCTTCCCCGATGTCTCCGTCGTCCACCTGGGCGGCGAGAGCGCCAAGAGCGACGGCCCGGTCACCTCGGGCGCACGACAGCTCGAATCGCTGCAGATCGAAAGCTCGCTGCTCTATTTCCGCAAGAACCACGGACTGGCCGGGCTGGTCTCGTTCGTCGTGCTGGATGTCCTCGCCGACGTGATCCTGTCCGTTCGCAAGCTGCTCAGGCGCAGCGGCATCCCCGCCGGCGCCGCGGCCCGGCGCATCGGCCTGACGCTGCGCCTGCTCGCCCGCACCGATGCGGGAACCCGGCCCACGCGATGACCGTGTTCTTCCCCAACATCCGCGCCGATTTCCAGGCGCATGGCCGCAGCATCGGCGCCCAGGGCTTCTGGGCGCTGGTGGTCTACCGGTTCGGCCGCTGGCGCTATCGGATCCGCTGGCGCTGGCTGCGCATGCCCTTCTCGTTCCTGTACCACGTGCTGTTCAAGTGGGTGCAGGTCGTCGCCGGCATCGAGCTGCCGTGCGAGGCGGAGATCGGCCCGGGCCTCGTGATCGACCATTTCGGCGGCGTGATCGTGAGCGGCTACGCGAAGCTGGGGCGCGACTGCAGGCTTCGCAACGACGTCGTCATCGGCCTGCGCAACGTCGAACAACCCGTCGCCCCGATCCTCGGGGACCGCGTCGACATCGGAGCGGGCGCCAAGATCCTGGGTGCGATCCGGATCGGCAACGACGTCCTGATAGGCGCGAACGCCGTCGTCCTGTGCGATGTCCCCGACGGCTGCATCGCCGTGGGCGTGCCGGCGACGGTGCGGCCGAGGCGCGAGAAGAAACCATGACCGCAATCGCGAAAGAACAGCTCCCACAAGGCGCGCTGAAGGGCCGAATCCTCAAGGCGGGCTCCTGGATCGTCGGCGGCCAGCTGGTTTCCCAGGTCGTGCGCCTGGGCACGAGCGTCGTCCTGACGCGCTTGCTGGCGCCGGACGCGTTCGGCCTGATGTCGGCCGTGAGCGTGCTCACGATGGCGCTGGGCCTGTTCAGCGACCTGGGCATCGGCCGCAGCATCGTCCAGTCGAAGCGCGGCGAGGATCCCGCCATGCTCAACACGGCCTGGACGATCCAGGTCATCCGCAGCTATGGCCTCGCGCTGGGGTGCCTGGTGCTCGCGCTGGGTTCCGAGCTGGCCATCCGCTTCCATCTCGCGAAGCCGGGCAGCGTCTACGGCGACTCGCGGCTGCCGTGGGTGATGGCCGCCTTCGCGCTCATGCCGGCGATCTACGCGTTCGATTCGATCCGCATGGGGGTCGCGCGCCGCGCGATGCGCATGCACACGCTCACCCGCATCGAGCTCTTCTCGCAGCTGATGGCGGCCGTCGCCATGATCAGCGTGGCGCTGCTGACGCGGTCGTTCTGGGCCCTGGTCGTGGGCAGCGTCGTGGCGTCGCTGGTGCGATGCGTCACCGGCCACCTGGTGCTCGACGGACATCGCGAGCGCTTCCAGCTCGAGCGATCCGCCGTCTCGGAGCTGATGGGCCACGCCAAGTGGATCTTCCTGTCGTCGATCCTCACGTTCCTCGGATCGAACGGCGACCGGCTGTTCCTGGGGGGCACCATCGACAGCCGGGCGTTCGGCATCTATGCGATCGCGCTGTCCATCCTCAACGTGCTGCAGGGGCTGGCCTCGACGCTGGCCAACAGCGTCGCGTACCCGGCCTTGTCCGAGGTGCATCGCGAGCGTCCGCATGCGCTGGCGAGCGTGATGGAGCGATTCCAGATCGGGTACGACCTCACCGTCACCCTGGCGGCCGCGGCGCTCATCACCGCCGGCCCCGCGCTCATCGGACTGTTGTACGACCCGCGCTATCGCGAGGCCGGGTGGATGATGTCGATCCTGGCCGTCGGCACCATCGGCCTGCGCTACCAGATCGTCGAGCAGTGCTACCAGGCGGTCGGTACGCCCAAGTACATGACGTTCGCCAACTTCCTTCGCCTGGTCTTCCTGGCGATCGGCCTCTACGTCGGGCAGCATGTCGACGGGATGCGCGGCGCGATCGCCGGGATCGCCCTGTCCCAGTTCGCCGCGTGGCCGCTCGCGATCTGGTTCAAGTCCAAGCACGGCATCCTGACGCTGCGCGCGGAGGCGGCGCTCGTGCCGGCGATCGTCGTGGGCCTGGGCGCGGGGTGGGTGGTGTCGCTGTGCATCCATCTCCTGTTCCCGCACCGCTTCGCCTGATTCCCACGCACCACTTTCGAGAGCGAGCAGTACGTGATCTATGCCATCAAGCTTCTCTTCGCCGCGCTGATCGCCGGAGGGATCGGCGCCTACCTGTTCAGGCGCGCGTTCGACACGCTCCTGTCCACCGAGGACTACCGGCGCGCGTGGATCAGCATCGGGCTGGTGACGTGCGCGACCTTCCTGTGCAAGTTCCCGCCCCTGTTCTGCATCGCGGTCGCCGTCATCGCGATCGTGCGTGCGGGCACGATGCGAAGCGGCGTGATCGGCAACATCAGCCTCTTCGTCATGCTGGCGGTGGTGCTGCCGCCGATCGAGCTCAAGCTGGGCCTGGGCGGCGTGGGATACCTGCTCACGCTGACGCACTTCCGGCTGCTCGCGCTGGCGCTGCTCGTGGTTCCGGCGCTGAAGCTCATGCTCGAGCGCAGCGACCAGAAGCGGCCCGGCCTGTTCTGGATCGACGCGGGCCTGGTCGGCTATCAGCTGCTGAGGATCGCACTGTCCGCGCCGTCGTCCACCACCACCTCGGTCCTGCGGGCGTTCCTCGAGGCCAGCCTGGACACCCTGCTGCCCTACTACGTCATCACCCGGGGCGTGCGCACGCTGCCGGCGCTGCGCTTCGTCGCCACGCACCTGCTGATCGGCATCGCCTTCATGACCTCCGTCGGCATCATCGAGATCCTGACGCAGCGGAACCTGTACTCGGGCCTGCAGACGATCTACGACGTCACATGGCAGCTGACCTACGTCCTGTCGCGCGGAGGGCTCGTGCGCATCCAGGCCGCGGCGCAGGTGCCGATCAACTTCGCGATCCTGCTGATGGCGGGCATCGGCCTGCTGATCTGGCTTCGCGGCGACCAGTGGCGCCGGCGGGGGGTCTTCCTGCTGTTCGCCGCGATGTTCGTCGCGCTCGTGGCGACCTGGTCGCGCGGCCCCTGGCTCGCGGCCGCCGTCATGCTGATCGTGGTGGCCGTGCTGGGACGCATGTCCGCGAGCGTGTTCAGGGTGCTTCTGCTGCTGACGCTGCTGCTCGGCGTCGTGGCGATCGCCACGGGGGCCGACAGCGCGCTGGTCGCCGCCCTGGGAGCCCTGTTCGGAACCACGGGGTCGGACCTTTCCACGATCGACTACCGGCGCCAGTTGCTCTCCACCTCGCTCGCGCTCGTCAAGCAGAGCCCGTGGCTGGGCGTGCCGAACTACGCGTCGCAGTTGCAGTCGCTGCGCCAGGGCGAAGGCATCGTCGACATCGTGAACAGCTACGTGGCGATCATGCTCGGCGCCGGGGTCACGGGCCTGGCCATCTACCTGTCGCCGTTCGTGATCGTGGTGCACCGGCTGCTGAACGCCATCCGGCGTGACGGGACGGGGGCGCGCGAGCCGGGCAGCCGTTTCGCGGTCTCCATGGTCGCGCTCGTCCTGGCCCTGCTGTTCGCCATCTTCACCACGTCCACGTTCGACCTGTTGCCGCTGCTCCTCACCTTGAGCATCGCCCTTCCGGCGGCCTGGCTGGCGATGCCCGCCAAGGACCGCAACAGCCTCGACCTGACGCCTTATCGCGGCGAGCCCCGGGCCCATGTCCTGGGACGATTCCAGCCGCGATTCCCCGCGCAGCCCCGGCAATGAGCCACGCCGGAGGCTCCGGGGTCGCGCCGATCCTGGGCGCGGTCATCATCGGCCGCAACGAGGGTGAACGCCTCAGGCGCTGCCTGACGTCCTGCGCGGCGCTCGGCCCCCGCCGCGTCTACGTCGACTCCGGGTCGACCGACGGCTCCGCGGAACTCGCCGTGCGGCTCGGCGCTCGGGTCGTCCGGCTCGACATGGACAAGCCGTTCACGGCGGCGCGGGCGCGCAACGCCGGCCTGCGCGAGATGCTGGCGGCCGTTCCCGAGCTCGAACGGGTGCAGTTCATCGACGGCGATTGCGAGCTGGAGCCCGGGTGGCTGGCCAGCGCCTCGGCATTCCTCGACGCGCATCCGGACGTCGTGGCGGTGGCGGGGCGCCGCCGCGAGCGCCACCCGGAGGCGACCGTCTACAACCAGCTGTGCGACATCGAATGGAACACGCCGGTCGGCGAGGCGAAGGCCATCGGCGGCGATGCGCTGTTCCGGGTCGAGGCGATCGTTCGTGCGGGCGGATACCGCGACAGCCTGATCGCCGGCGAAGAGCCCGAACTCTGCGTGCGCCTGCGGGCGGCCGGTGGGCGAATCTGGCGCATCGACGCCGACATGACCTGGCACGACGCCGCCATCGCGCGGTTCTCCCAATGGTGGCGGCGCACGATGCGATCCGGTTATGCGTTCGCGGAGGGCGCCCATCTGCACGGCGCGGCCCCGGAGCGCCACTTCGTCCGCGAAACCCGGCGCGCGCTCGCGTGGGGAGCCCTGCTGCCGGTCGCGATCGTGCTGGCGAGCTGCTTCCTCCCCGCGGCCGCCGCGCTGCTTCTCATCTATCCTGCGCAGTGGATCCGCCTGGGCCGGCGGTTTGCCGCCCAAGGCGGTCCGGCGCCCTGGCGGCACGCCTTCTTCCTGATCCTCGGGCGCTTTCCCGAGGCCCAGGGCGGGATCAAGTTCCTGCTTGCCCGCGCGTCCGGGCGCGCGGGCGCCTTGATCGAATACAAATGAACGCGGGCTACCCCTCGCCCGGCCTCGGTCCGCACGATCCAACCCGAACGGCCCCTTCATGAGCTACGCCGTCGCCTATTTCATCAACCAATACCCCAAGGTCAGCCACACCTTCATCCGGCGTGAGATCGCGGCGCTCGAGCGCCAGGGTGTCCGCGTCGTGCGATTCGCGTTGCGGGGATGGGACGCGGAGGTCACGGACGCCGAGGACGCGCAGGAGCGCGAGCGTACGGGCTACGTCCTGAAGGGCAGCCTCGCCGCGCTCTCGATCGAGGCGCTCGGCTTCCTGGCCGGCCACCCCGGCGGAGCCTGGCGGGGGCTGCGGGCGGCCTGGGCCCTGTCGCGCAGCTCCGACCGCGGCCTGCTGCGGCACCTGGTGTCGCTGGCGGAGGCGTGCCGTCTCGTCAACTGGATGCGAAAGGCGGACGTCGCCCATCTGCACGCCCATTTCGGCACCAATTCCGCCGAAGTCGCGATGCTCGCGCGCGCGCTCGGGGGCCCGACCTTCAGCTTCACGGCCCACGGCCCGGAAGAGTTCGACAAGCCGGAGGCGCTGGCGCTCGCCCGCAAGGTCGACTCGTCTTCGTTCGTGGTGGCGATCAGCTCGTATGGCCGCAGCCAGCTGTGCCGCTGGGTTCCGTCCAGGCAGTGGCCCAAGGTGCAGGTGGTGCATTGCGGCATCGACGCGGCGTTCTTCGCGGCCGAACAGGATCTCGCGGCCAATGCGAACGACACGCTGGTCTGCGTGGGCCGGCTGTGCGAGCAGAAGGGCCAGCTGCTCCTCGTGCAGGCCGCGGCGCAACTGATCCGCCGGGGCATCGCGCTCGAGCTGGTGCTGGCGGGCGACGGCGAGTTGCGCGACGAGATCGAGGCGTCCGTCCGCGACCTGGGCATCGAGGCCCACGTGCGCATCACGGGATGGATCAGCAGTGCGCGCGTGCGCGACGAACTCCTGGGCGCCCGTGCCCTCGTGCTGCCGAGCTTTGCCGAAGGCCTGCCGGTCGTCATCATGGAATCCATGGCGCTGGGCCGCCCGGTCATCAGCACCTTCATCGCGGGCATCCCCGAGCTGGTGCTCGATGGTGTCCAGGGGTGGCTGATCCCCGCGGGCGACGTCGACGCCCTGGCCGGCGCGATGGAGGAATGCCTGCGGGCCGAACCGCAGCGCCTGCTGGCGATGGGGCGCGCCGCGCGTGCACGCGTGTTCGAGCGCCATCTCGTCGATGTCGAGGCGGGCCGCCTGAAGCGCCTGTTCGGCGACACCATCGAAGGGGCGCGCCCGTGAGCGCCATCGCAATCCACCTTGCGCAGGCATTTGTGCTGGCGTTCGCGCTGCTGCTGTCGCTGCCGGTCGCCGTCCTCGTGCTGCAGATCCTCGCCGGCGTGCTGGCCGCGCGTGCGCCGGCAGCCCCGCCGGCACGCCGTGACGGATCCTCCGGCAGCGCGGCCATCCTGGTGCCCGCGCACAACGAGGAGTCCGGCATCGCGCAGACCGTGGCGCTGCTGCTGCCGCAACTGGCCCCGGGCGATCGCCTGCTGGTGGTGGCCGACAACTGCGACGACGCGACCGCGGACTGCGCGCGCGCGGCCGGCGCCGAGGTGGTCGAGCGATTCCACGACGCACGCGGCAAGGGCTTCGCGCTCGCCTTCGGCATGGAGCACCTGCGCCGCGATCCGCCCGCGGCGGTGGTGATCGTCGATGCCGATTGCGAGCTGGCGCCGGGCGCGCTCGACGCGCTCCTGGCCGACCTGCAACGCACCGGCCGGCCGGTGCAGGCGCTGTACCTGATGCTGGCGCCGGCCGACGCGGGCGTCGGGCGCCGCCTGGCGCAGTTCGCGTGGCGCGTGCGCAATGCGGTGCGTCCTTCGGGTTGGCACCGGCTGGGCCTGCCGTGCCAGTTGATGGGCACCGGCATGGCCTTCGGCTGGGACATGCTGCGCGACGCGCCCCTGGCCAACGCCTCCATCGTGGAAGACATGAAGCTGGGCATCGACCTGGCCAGCTCCGGCCGTCCGCCCGTGTTCTGCAGCGGCGCGCTCGTCACGAGCCAGTTTCCCGACACGAGCGCCGCGTCGACGACCCAGCGCACCCGCTGGGAGCACGGCCACCTGGAGATGATCCTGCGCGAGGTGCCGCGCATGGTCGCCGCGGCCCTCGCGCGCCGCGACGGCCAGTTGCTGGGAATGGCGCTGGACCTGGCGGTGCCCCCGCTGGCGCTCTTCGCCGGCCTGCTCGCGCTGGACTGGACGCTGTCGGTGCTGGCCTGGGCCCTTGGGGCTCCTGGCGCGCTGGTCGCCCTGGCATCCGTCTTGCCGGCAATCTTCCTCGCCGTGATGCTGATCTGCTGGCACCGGCGCGGCAGGGATCTCGTCAGCCTTGGCGAACTTCTTGCCGTGCCCTGGTACATCCTCGCCAAGATCCCGCTCTACGTCCGCTTCGTGTTCCGGCGCCAGCGGGCGTGGATCAGGACGGATCGACGTTAGGAAAGACTGGCGTTTCCACCCCGCATTTGGGGGGTTGGCGCCACATTCCCGCGCGATGCTGCATGGCAAAATGGCGTGACCTAGTCGTTGAAAAAATGTGAATGCCGGTCGCGTCCGACGGGTAGGAACCTGACCATGATGCCGCATCCGAATCCCTCATCGCGCCGTGCCGCCAACGGCACCCGCCACGCGGCCCAGACCCTTCCCGGCATTCGACTCCATGACTGAAACCCGTTTGCCGTGGCCGCGTCAGCCGCTGTTGAACGTCTGGGCCGACGACATGTCGATGGACGACCTGTTGAACCGCCTGGGCACCACCGGTGGCGTCGTCTTCACGGTCAACCCCGACCACCTCTACCACCTGCAGTACAACGCGGACTTCGTGCGCGCCTATCGCGCCGCGGACATCATCACCGTCGACAGCCACTACGTGCGCCTCGCCCTGCGCGCCCAGGGCCGCACGGTCGCGAACCGCCTGCCGGGCTCCGACATCGTGCCGGCGTTCTGCGCCCGCCAGGCGGCCGACCCCGACACCCGCATCTTCCTGCTGGGCGCGCGGCCCGGCGTCGCGCAGCGCGCCCGCGAGGCCATGAACCGCAAGGCGGGGCGCGAGCTGGTCGTGGGCGCCCATGGGCCGTCGATGAATTTCGTGAACGATGCGACGGAAGTGGATGCCGTGTTGAAGATGATCGAGGCCAGTGGCGCTAACGTGCTCCTGGTCGGGCTGGGGGCGCCCAAGCAGGAGATCTGGATCTCCAGCGTCCGCCATCGTTTGCCGCAAGTCCGGGTGATGATGGGGATCGGCGCCACGATCGACTACGAGGCGGGGGAAGTCCGGCGCGCACCGGTCGTGCTGCGGCGCCTCGGCCTCGAATGGACCTACCGGGTCTGGACGGAACCCGGCCGGTACCTGATGCGCTATGTACGAAGTTCGAAATTCCTTTGGTGGATGCTGATGGATCGACTGGGTCTGTACAAGGACCCGTTCGATGGCTCGGCCGCACCCTTGACACGATGATTGGGACGCCGTCAACGAACGGCAGGAGATGAACATGAAAAAAACCTACTTGGCGATGCTGTCGCCCCTGTGCCTTGGCCTGCTGGCCGGGAACGCCCACGCCGCACTGGAGCCCTTCTCCTTCGGCGCCAGCGAGAACCTGCAGCACCAGAGCAACGTGGGCCATTCGCCCGACGGGGCGCAGACGGCCGACTGGATCTCGACCACCGAGTTCAACGCCGCGCTCAACCAGGCGATCGGCCGCGACGCGCTCGTGGCCACGGCGGCGGTCGACTTCAACCGCTACAAGCATTCCAAACAGCTCAATGGGACCGGCTACCAGGGCGCCGCGCAGTTCGACTGGAGCACGATCGGCGACCTGTCCGGCTCCATTGGCGCCGACACCCAGCGCCACCAGTACATCACCGGCGAGAACACCGAAATCCCGGGCTCGACCGGCAGCACCGTGCACAACCTGCAGACCGACCGCCACGCCTTCGCCCGCGTGACCCTCGGCGGCGAATCGCGCTGGTCGATCTCCGGCGGCGCCGATGCCAACGACCGCCGGTTCTCGAACGACACGTTCAACTCGAGCGACGAACGGCAGTGGTCCGGCAACCTGGGCACGCGCTTCGCCACCAGCCCGGACCTGTCGTTCGGCCTGGGCGGCAGCTACGTGCACGGCGAATACCCGCACGCGCAGACGGCCGTCAACGGGCAGGCCGCCGAGACGGTCTCCCGGTTCAGCACCCGCTCGTTCAACTTCAACACCAAGTGGCAGGCCAGCGGCAACAGCCTCCTGCAGGCCAGTGTGGGCTACACCTCGGAAGACAGCCAGGCGCTGGCCAATGCCCAGCACTTCGTCAACGGCTCGCTGAACTGGTCGTGGACGCCGCCGTCGCACTTCACGGTCAACGTCGGCCTGCGCCGCAGCTCGGACGCGGACGCGTCGACCGCCGCGGCCAACACGGGCGTCGTCAACGCCAACAACCTGAACGGCACCTCGGTCAACAACGTGGCCCACCTCGAGGTGGTGTACGCCCTGACCGCCAAGACCAGCCTGGACGCCAGCGCCGACTACACGCAGCGCAAGTACTCCGACGTCCAGGTGATCAAGGCCGTGGGCACCGGCGTGGGCAACGGCACGGTCAACGGCGCCACGCGCACGACGCGCCTGTTCCTGAGCGCGCACTTCCTGCCCACCCGCACCACCGACGTGAGCTGCGGCGGCGGCCGCGAGACCCGCCACGCCGACACCGACCTCACGGGCTTCGCGAATTCGTACACCGACAACTATCTGCAGTGTTCGGCCTCCATCAAGTTCGACTGATCCTCTCCAGGGAGTTCGTTAAATGACCGTCGTCGCTGTCGTTGGCCTGGGCTATGTCGGCCTGCCCCTCGTCGTTGAGTTCGGCAAGCTCGGTCGAACGATCGGCTTCGACATCGCGGTCGACAAGGTCGCCAAGTGCCGCGCCGGCACCGACCCGTCGCGCGAGATTCCCGATGCCGACATGCGCTCGGCCACGCATGCCGAGTACACGTCCGACGCGCGCGACCTGGGCCAGGCCGACATCGTCATCGTGGCGGTGCCCACGCCGGTCGACATCGCCAAGACCCCCGACTTCGGGCCGCTGATCGGCGCGAGCCGCGCGATCGGCCCGCACCTGAAGCCGGGCGCGATCGTCATCTACGAGTCGACGGTCTACCCGGGCGCGACCGAGGAGGTCTGCATTCCCGAGCTCGAGCGCAACTCGGGCCGCAAGTGGAAGACGGACTTCTTCGTCGGCTACAGCCCCGAGCGCATCAACCCGGGCGATCGCGAGCACATGCTCACGAACGTCATCAAGGTGGTGTCGGGCGACACGCCCGAGACGCTCGAGCGCGTGGCGTCGCTGTACGAGCGCATCGTCAAGCCGGGCGTGCACCGCTGCTCCAGCATCAAGGCGGCCGAGGCCTGCAAGGTCATCGAGAACACGCAGCGCGACCTGAACATCGCGCTGATGAACGAGCTGGCCATCATCTTCGACAAGGTGGGCATCGACACCTCCGAGGTGCTCGAGGCCGCCGGCACGAAGTGGAACTTCCTGAAGTTCAAGCCGGGCCTGGTCGGCGGCCACTGCATCGGCGTCGACCCGTACTACCTCACGCACAAGGCCGACACGCTGGGCTACCACCCGCAGGTGATCCTGGCCGGCCGCCGCATCAACGACGGCATGGGCAAGTTCATCGCCGAGCAGACCATCAAGCAGATGATCGCCGCGGGCAGCGCCATCAAGGGCGCGAAGGTCACCGTGCTGGGCCTCACGTTCAAGGAAGACTGCGCCGATCTGCGCAACAGCAAGGTCGTCGACATCATCAACGAGCTGAAGTCCTACGGCGTCGAGGTGTTCGTGCACGACCCGCAGGCCGACGGCGTGGAGGCCCACCACGAGTACGGCGTCGAACTCACGGCGTGGGACGACCTGCCGCGCGCCGACGCCATCGTCGCGGCCGTCGCGCACCGCGAATACCGCGCGCTCGCCATGGATCGCATCACCGCGCGCCTGGCCCCCGGCGCCTGCTTCATCGACGTGAAGGCGGCGTTCTCGCGCGCCGACCTCGAATCGAACGGGCTGCGCGTGTGGCGGCTGTGAGCGCGCGGGAACCACGATGAAGGTACTGGTCACCGGCGCCGCCGGCTTCATCGGCATGCATGTGGTGCAGCGGCTCGTCGCGCGCGGCGACCGCGTGGTGGGCATCGACAACCTCAACGCCTACTACGACCCGTCGCTGAAGCGTGCCCGCCTGGCGCAGCTGGCGCCGCTCGAGGCGTTCCGGTTCGCGCCGCTCGACATCGCCGACGGCCCCGGGCTGCACGCCCTGTTCGCGAGCGAGAAGTTCGACGCCGTGGTGCACCTGGCTGCCCAGGCCGGCGTGCGCTATTCCATCGAGAACCCGCTGGCCTACGGCGAGTCCAACCTCGCCGGATTCCTCAACGTGCTCGAGGCCTGCCGCCACCACCCGGTGCGGCACCTGGTCTACGCGAGCAGCTCCAGCGTCTACGGCGGCAACGCGAAGATGCCGTTCTCGGAGCGCGACAGCGTCGACCACCCGGTGAGCCTGTACGCCGCCACCAAGAAGGCCAACGAGCTGATGGCCCACACGTACAGCCACCTTTACGGCATCCCCACCACGGGCCTGCGCTTCTTCACGGTCTACGGGCCCTGGGGCCGCCCGGACATGGCCTATTTCTCGTTCACGCGCGACATGCTCGACGGCACGCCGATTGCCGTGTTCAACGACGGCAAGATGATGCGTGACTTCACCTACATCGACGACATCGTCGACGGGGTGGTCGCCGTCCTCGACAAGCCCGCGACGCCCGATCCGGATTTCGAGCCCCTGGCCCCGAATCCCGGCAGCTCGCGGGCGCCGTACCGCGTGTTCAACATCGGCAACCAGGATCCCGTGGCGCTTGGAGAATTCATCGAGACGATCGAGCGTGCGCTGGGCGTCGCCGCGGTCAAGGTGTTCAAGCCCATGCAGCCCGGCGACGTCGTGGCGACGCACGCGGACGTGTCCGCCCTGGTGGCCTGGACCGGCGTCTCCCCGAAGACGCCCTTGAACGCCGGGATCGGGCGCTTCGTGGAATGGTTCAAGCGATACTACGATCGCACCTGACCGGTGCGGAATGGCCGCCTCGACGTGAGGCGCGCGAGAAGGAAACCTCATGATCCTCGTCACCGGCGGCGCCGGCTTCATCGGCAGCAATTTCGTCCTCGACTGGCTCGAGAACCATGACGAGCACGTCATCAACCTCGACGCGTTGACCTACGCCGGCAACCTCGCCAACCTCGAGCCGCTGCAGGGCGATCCGCGCCACGTGTTCCAGCACGGCGACATCGGCGACCGCAACCTGGTCGATGCGATCCTGCGCAACCACCGCCCGCGCGCCATCGTCAACTTCGCGGCCGAGAGCCACGTCGACCGCTCCATCCTGGGCCCGGGCGCGTTCCTCAAGACGAACATCGAGGGCACGTTCAACCTGCTCGAGGCGGCGCGCGGCCACTACGCCACGCTCGAAGGCGACGACAAGGCGTCGTTCCGGTTCCTGCACGTGAGCACCGACGAGGTCTACGGCTCGCTCACGGCCGACGCGGCGCCGTTCACCGAGACGCATCCCTACGAGCCGAACAGCCCGTACTCCGCGAGCAAGGCGGCCAGCGACCACCTCGTGCGCGCCTGGCACCACACCTATGGCCTGCCCACGCTCACCACCAACTGCTCGAACAACTACGGGCCGCTGCACTTCCCGGAGAAGCTGATCCCGCTGGTCATCGTCAACGCGCTGGCCGGCAAGACGCTGCCCGTGTACGGCGACGGCCTCAACGTGCGCGACTGGCTCTACGTGAAGGATCACTGCGCGGCCATCCGCACCGTGCTGGCCGACGGCCGCGTGGGCGAGACCTACAACGTGGGCGGCCTCAACGAGAAGACCAACATCGACATCGTGCGCGGCATCTGCGCGCTGCTCGACGAGCTGCGCCCCGACGCCGCCGGCCCGCGCGACCGTCTGATCACCTTCGTCAAGGACCGGCCGGGCCACGACCGCCGGTATGCGATCGACGCCACCAAGCTCTGCGACGAACTCGGCTGGCGGCCCAGGGAAACCTTCGAGACGGGCCTGCGCAAGACGGTGGAGTGGTACCTCGCGAACACCGAGTGGGTGCAGGGCGTGCAGAGCGGCGCCTATCGCGAGTGGGTGTCCACGCAGTACGCGAAGGCCTGAGTCGAATGCGGATCCTTCTACTCGGTTGCGACGGCCAGGTCGGCTGGGAGCTGCAACGCTCGCTGCAGCCGCTGGGCGAGGTGGTGGCGCTCGACTTCCAGAGCCGCGACCTCGCGGCCGACTTCTCCAAGCCCGCCGCGCTGGCGGCCACGGTGGAGGCCGTCCGGCCCGACCTGATCGTCAACGCCGCCGCCCACACGGCCGTCGACAAGGCGGAGTCCGAGCCCGGTCTCGCGCAGGCGATCAACGCCGACGCGCCCGGCGTGCTCGCGCGCAGCGCCGCGGCGGCCGGCGCCTGGATGGTGCACTACAGCACCGACTACGTCTTCGACGGCAGCGGCGAGCAGCCGCGCGCCGAGGACGCGGCCACCGGCCCGCTGTCGGTCTATGGCCGCACCAAGCTCGATGGCGAGCGCCAGATCCGCGAAAGCGGCTGCCGGCACCTGATCCTGCGCACCAGCTGGGTCTACGCCGCGCGCGGCGGCAACTTCGCCAAGACGATGCTACGCCTGGCTGGCACGAAGACCGAGCTCAACGTAATCGACGACCAGGTTGGCGCGCCCACCGGGGCCGACCTGCTGGCCGATCTCACGGCGCTGATGGCCCGCGCCGCGCGCGCCCGGCCCGAGCTGGCGGGCACGTACCACGCGGTGGCCGCCGGGGCCACGAGCTGGCACGGCTACGCGCGCCTGGTCATCGAGACGGCGCGCGCCGCCGGCGTCCCGCTGGCGCTGCCTGCCGACGCCTTGCGCCCCATCCCCACCAGCGCCTATCCCACGCCCGCGCCGCGGCCGCTGAACTCGCGCCTCGACACCCGCAAGCTGCGCGAGTGCTTCGACGTGCACCTGCCGGACTGGGACGCCGGCGTGCGGCGATTGCTGGCCGAGATCCTCCCCGCCTGAACCACCAAGGACTTCGACGTGAACCGCAAAGGCATCATCCTCGCCGGGGGCTCCGGCACCCGGCTGCATCCGGCCACGCTGGCCATCAGCAAGCAGCTGATCCCGGTCTACGACAAGCCGATGATCTACTACCCGCTCAGCGTGCTGCTGCTGGCGGGCATCCGCGAGATCCTCATCATCAGCACGCCGCAGGACACGCCGCGCTTCGAGCAGTTGCTGGGCGACGGCAAGCGCTGGGGCATCACCCTGCAGTACGCCGTGCAGGACAGCCCCGACGGCCTCGCGCAGGCCTTCCTGATCGGCGAGAAGTTCCTCGCCGGCGCGCCGAGCGCCCTGGTGCTGGGCGACAACATCTTCTACGGCCACGACCTGGGCGGCCGCCTCGAGGCGGCGTACGGCAACGCGGACTGCGCCACCGTCTTCGCCTACCCGGTGACCGATCCCGAGCGCTACGGCGTGGTCGAGTTCGACGCCGCCGGCAAGGCGATCAGCCTGGAAGAGAAGCCCGCGAAGCCCAAGAGCCGCTACGCCGTCACCGGCCTCTATTTCTACGACACCGACGTGGTGAAGCACGCGAAGGCGCTCAAGCCCAGCGCCCGCGGCGAACTCGAGATCACCGACCTCAACCGCGTCTACCTCGAGTCCGGCAAGCTGGACGTGCAGATCCTGGGCCGCGGCGACGCCTGGCTGGACACCGGCACGCACGATTCGCTGCTGGAGGCCAGCCAGTTCGTCCACACCCTGGAGAAGCGCCAGGGCCTCAAGGCCTGCTGCCCCGAGGAGATCTGCTGGCGCCAGAAGTGGATCGACGACGCGCAGCTGTCGGCGCTCGCCGCCCCGCTGGCCAAGAGCGGCTACGGGCAATACCTGCAGCGCCTCCTCGCCGAACGGGTCTTCTGAAAATGCAAGTGGAGACCACCGCCATCGAAGGCGTCCTGGTGCTGCAGCCCAAGGTGTTCGGCGACGCCCGCGGCTTCTTCCTCGAGAGCTTCAACCAATCGGCCTTCGACGCCGCCGTCGGCCATCATGTCGACTTCGTGCAGGACAACCATTCGCGCTCGGCGCGCGGCGTGCTGCGCGGGCTGCACTTCCAGAAGGCGCCCAAGGCCCAGGGCAAGCTGGTGCGCGTGACCGCGGGCGCGGTGTTCGACGTGGCCGTCGACATCCGGCGCGACAGCCCCACGTTCGGGCGCTGGGTGGGCGTGGAGCTCAGCGGCGAGAACCATCGCCAGATGTGGATCCCGCCGGGCCTCGCGCACGGGTTCCTGGTGCTCACCGAGACGGCCGACTTCCTCTACAAGACCACCGAGTTCTACTCGCCCGCCGACGAGGGCGCGGTGCGCTGGGACGACCCCGACCTGGGGATCGACTGGCCCGACCTGGGTGTCGCGCCGACGCTTTCCGCGAAGGATTCCACGGCAGGGCAGCTCCGCGATCTCCCCTAGTACGGGGTTTCGGCCTACAAGCACGGTGCGGCCGGGCTGCGAGAATTGCCCATATGACTGTCACGCGGGCACGGTAGCGTAGCGAACCGGATGCCGGGCCGATGCGGTTCCTGCGTGGAACCAGCCAGGCCCTCACTCAGACCAAAGGAACCGCAATGGCGAAGGCCATGATTCTTGCCGCCGGCCAGGGCACGCGCGTGCGCCCCCTGACCAAGTACATGCCCAAGCCGATGATCCCCATCCTGGGCAAGCCGGTGCTGGAATACCTGATCGAGCATCTCGCGCGCTACGGCGTCAAGGAGATCATGATCAACGTGGCCTATGGGCACTGGAAGATCGAGAACTATTTCGGCAACGGCAGCCGCTGGGGCGTCGAGATCGGCTACTCGTTCGAAGGCAAGCGCGACCACGGCGAGATCGTGCCGAACCCCAAGGGCTCGGCCGGCGGCATGCGCAAGATCCAGGATCACAGCGGCTTCTTCGACGAGACCACCATCGTCCTGTGCGGCGACGCCATCATCGACCTCGACATCGGCGCGGCGCTGCACGAGCACGCCAGCAAGAAGGCGCTGGCCAGCGTCGTCACGCTCGAGGTGCCGCTGGAAGAGGTGAAGAACTACGGCGTGGTGGTGAGCGACCACGAAGGCCGCATCACCGAGTTCCAGGAGAAGCCCGCGCCCGAAGTCGCGAAGTCGCGCATGGCGAGCACCGGCATCTACATCTTCGAGCCGCAGGTGCTCGACCTGATCCCGTCCGGGCAGGTGTTCGACATCGGCGGCCAGCTGTTCCCGCTGCTGGCCGAGAAGGGCCTGCCGTTCTACTCGCAGAGCCGCTGGTTCAACTGGATCGACATCGGCCGCGTCACCGACTACTGGGCGGTGTGCCAGCGCGTGCTGCGCGGCGAGGTGGCGCAGATGGACATGCCCGGACGCGAGGTGCGCCCCGGCGTGTGGGTGGGGCTGAACACCAACATCGATTTCGACAAGGTCGACATCCAGGGGCCGGTGTACATCGGCTCGTCCACCGAGATCGAGCCCGGCGCCACGGTCGTGGGCCCGGCCTGGCTGGGCAGCGGCTGCGTGTTGCGCGAGGGCAGCAAGCTCATTCGCAGCATCCTGTTCGACTACACGCGGCTGTCCCGAGGCGAGACACTGGAAGATATGATCGTGTCACCGAACTACTGCGTCGACCGGCACGGCAACACCACGTACCCGGGCGACGAGGGCACCGTCCTGCGCTGGGGCGACGCACGCGCCTGATCCGCCGCATGGCGGCCGCAGCGACACCCAGGCGAGTGTCGCCGCCCCATTTTCCGAAAGCGTCTCCATGCCTGCGTCAATCACCATCCAACCCGTCATCATGGCCGGCGGCAACGGCACGCGCCTCTGGCCCTTGTCGCGCGCCGGGTTCCCGAAGCAGTTCCTGACGCTGGGGAGTGACGACAGCCTGTTCCAGCAGGCGGTGGCCCGCCTGATGGGCCTGGCCGCGCCCGACATCGCCGTCGATGCCCCGCTGATCGTGGGCAATGCCGAGCATCGCTTCCTGGCGCTGGAGCAGCTGCGAGAGAAGAAGGTCGACCCGGCCGCCTTGATCCTCGAGCCGGTGGGCCGCAACACCGCGCCGGCGTTGACGCTGGCGGCGCTGGCCGCGCGCGAGGGCGGCGCCGACCCGATCCTGGTGGTGTCGCCCGCCGACCAGACGGTCGCCGACCCGGCCGCCTTCACCGCGGCGCTGCAGGCGGCCGTCCGGGGCGCCGTCGACGGCGCCATCGTGATCCTGGGCATCACGCCCACCAGTCCCGAGACCGCCTACGGCTACATCCGCAGCACGGCCGGCGACGGCCTCCAAAAGGTGGCGCAGTTCGTGGAGAAGCCCGACGCGGCCACCGCGGCGCGCTACCTGGCCGAGGGCGGCTACACCTGGAACTCAGGCATGTTCGTGCTGCGCGCCTCGGCGTGGCTGAAGGCGCTCGCGCAGTTCCGCCCCGACATCCTCGACGCCACGCAGGCCGCCTGGAGCGGCCGCACGCCCGACGAACGCTTCATCCGCCCCACGCGCGAGGCCTTCCTCGCGGTGCCGTCCGAGTCGGTGGACTACGCCGTCATGGAGCGCTGCCCCGGCACCGCGTTCGACATCCGCATGGTGCCGCTGGACGCCGGCTGGAACGACCTCGGCGCGTGGGACGCCGTCTGGCAGGTGGCCGCCAAGGACGCCGCGGGCAACTCCGGCGTCGGCGACGTGATGTTCGAGGACAGCCGCAACACCCTGGTCCACGCCACCGGCCGCCTCGTCGCCACGCTGGGCCTGGACAACGTCGTCATCGTCGAGACGGCCGACGCCGTGCTCGTGGCCGACCGCGAGCGCAGCCAGGACGTCAAGAAGCTCGTCACGCGCCTGGACAAGGGCCAGCGCTCCGAACATTCGCTGCATCGCAAGGTGCACCGCCCCTGGGGCTGGTACGACAGCGTCGACTCGGGCGCGCGCTTCCAGGTCAAGCGCATCATGGTCAATCCCGGGGCCACGCTGAGCCTGCAGATGCACCACCACCGGGCCGAGCACTGGATCGTCGTGCAGGGCACCGCCGAGGTCACCTGCGGCGACCGCAAGACGATCCTCACCGAGAACCAGAGCACCTACATCCCGCTCGGCGAGACCCACCGGCTCGCGAACCCCGGAAAGCTGCCGCTCGAGATCATCGAGGTGCAGTCGGGCTCCTACCTCGGCGAGGACGACATCGTCCGCTTCGAGGATACCTATGGCCGAACCAGCTGACATGGCGCGACCTTCGCACGCCTACCCATCCGCCCGTGCGGGCGCTGCGTGACCTGACATGTTCGAAGAGCGCAGCGTCCGCAAGCAGTTCCTGAGTGCCCCGCCGTCCATCGGGAGCACCATCGCCTCCCTGCTCGAGCCGCTGGTGGCCGCCGGCATGCTGGGCATCTGCCACGAGATCTACGGCTACCGCATGGACGGCGTGGCGATGGCGCTCGCCATCCTGCTGCTGGTGCTGATGTTCCCCGGCGTCAACCGCTTCGGCCGCACCGGCGTGGGCGTGGGCATCGACATCATCCTGTCGTGGGCCTGGGTGCTGAGCGTGCTGGCGCTGCTGGGCTACGCCACCAACAGCCTGCAGTCGTTCGACCCGGACATGCTGATGGCCTGGGCCATCGCCACGCCGCTGGTGCAGTGGGCGCTGGTGGCCATCGGCACCGCTGTCCAGCGCCACCTCGCGTCGCTGCCCGACGCGCGCCGGCCCGCGGTGATCATCGGCGCGGGCCGCATGGGCATGCGCGTGGCCCAGATGCTGCACCTGCGCGAGCGCTACGGCCACGACCTGCTGGGCTTCTTCGACGATCGCTCCGCCGACCGGGTGAACCTGCCGCACGACGCGGTGCTGATCGGCACGCTCAAGGGACTGCCGGAGTACATCGAGGCGCACGGCGTCAAGGACGTGTTCATCACGCTGCCGCTGACGTCGCAGCCGCGCATCCAGTCGCTGCTGGAGCAGCTGCAGAACACCACGGCGTCCATCCACTTCGTGCCCGACATCTTCGGCGTCAGCGTGATCCAGGGCCGGCTCGAGGACATGGGCGGCGTGCCGGTGGTGGGCCTGATGGTGGCGCCGTTCACCGGCATCAACGGCTTCATCAAGCGCTCCAGCGACATCGTGCTGGCCACGCTGATCCTTCTGCTGGTCTCGCCGCTGCTGCTGCTGCTGGCGATCGGCGTGAAGCTCAGCTCGCCCGGCCCGGTGATCTTCCGCCAGCGCCGCACGGGCCTGGACGGCGACATCATCGAGGTCTACAAGTTCCGCTCGATGCGCACCACCGACAACGGGCCGGTGGTGGTGCAGGCCACGCGCCACGATTCCCGCATCACGCCGCTGGGCGGGTTCATCCGGCGCACTTCGCTCGACGAGCTGCCGCAGTTCGTCAACGTGCTGCAGGGCCGCATGAGCATCGTGGGCCCGCGCCCGCACGCCGTGGCGCACAACGAGCAGTACCGCAAGCTGGTGAAGGCCTACATGGCGCGCCACAAGGTCAAGCCGGGCATCACGGGCTGGGCGCAGGTCAACGGCCTGCGCGGCGAGACCGACACGCTCGAGAAGATGGCCGCGCGCATCGAGTTCGACCTCGAGTACCTGCGCAACTGGACGCTGGGCCTGGACCTGCTGATCATCGCGCGCACCATCAAGCTGGTGTTCGTCGACAGCAAGGCCTACTAGCGCGCCGTGTCCTTGGCGAGCCAGTCCTTGAGCGTGTCCATGGCCGCGCGGATCGACACGTCCATGTCCATGTAGCGGTAGGTGCCCAGGCGCCCGACGAACGTCACGCCGGGCTCCGCCGCGGCGCGCGCACGGTACTGGTCCAGCAGCGAATCGCCCTGCACGAGGTGGACCGGGTAGTAGGGCGTGTCGTCCGGCCCGCAGGCGCGGCTGAACTCCCGGTAGCAGACGCTCCTGTCGTGCTGCTCCCACTCGGCGAAGTGCTTGTGCTCGGTGATGCGCGTGTAGGGCACCGAGTCGTCGCAGTAGTTCATCACCGCGCAGCCCTGGTAGTCGCCCTCGACGTCGAAGCGCTCGAAATCGAGCGTGCGGTACGGCAGCCGGCCGATGTCGTAGCCGTAGAAGCCGTCGAGCGGGCCCGAATAGAAGACGTGGTCGAATTCGGCGACCTGCGCAGGCTCGAATTCCGTCTCCAGGCGCACCTGGATGGCCGGGTGGTCGAGGATGCGCTCGATCATCACCGTGTAGCCGTCGGCCGGCATGCCCTGGAAGCGGTGCGCGAAGTAGTTGTCGTTGTAGTTGAACCGCAGCGGCAGCCGCTTGAGGATGCTGGCGGGCAGCTCGGTGGGCGAGATGCCCCATTGCTTCAAGGTGTAGGTCTTGAAGAACGCCTCGTACAGATCCTTGCCCACGAAGCGCAGCGCCTGCTCCTCGAAGCTGGCCGGATCCGTGATGCTCAGGTCGGCCTGGCTCTCGATGAACGCGCGAGCCTCGGTCGGGCGCAGCGTCTTGCCGAAGAACTGGTTGATGGTGTGCAGGTTGATCGGCAGCGAATACACGCGCCCGCCGGTCGTCGCCTTCACGCGGTTGACGTAGGGCTTGAACTCCGTGAACCGGTTCACGTAGTTCCACACCTCCTCGTCGTCGGTGTGGAAGATGTGCGGCCCGTAGACATGCACCATCACGCCCGAGCCCGCGTCCCGCTCGGTATGACAATTGCCTGCGGCGTGGCTTCGACGTTCGAAGATCTCGACCTGGTGGCCGCGTTCCGCCAACGCGCGCGCGATGACCGCGCACGACAAACCGGCGCCCGCCATGCCGATCCTCAATGATTTCATTCCGGTAGCTCCATGCAAAATGAACGGCCCGTGCGGCCTTGGCTCGTCCCTGCGACCTTGCAGGGGGTGCGGCCGCAACGGGCGGCAAGCGGCATGCCGTTCAAGGCGGCTATCGTACCTATGATGCGTGTCGCATCTCCCCTTTGAACCCGGACGGCCGCAACAGACCGACTCATGGCTACGGAACCCACCTTTCGAATCAGGCAATTCCATCCCGCGCTGGAGACGTTGAACCACGCCAGGGTGACGGCGCGGCACCTGCTCGCGAGAGGTCCCAGGCCGCTGCGGATGCTGATCGCGAGCGACGGGCAGTGGTACACGAGCGAGCAGCAGTTCGCGCCGATGGTTCGCCACTCCGCGGAACTGGCGCGCCGGTTCGGCGTGACGTTCCAGCACCGCATCATCGGCGAGTCGCCCCTGGCCGCGGACAGCCTGCGCCGCTTCGACCTCGTCGGCGTGAAGCTGTGTTTCAAGAAGGACGCCGCCAGCGCCGAACGCATCGTCGGCGAGCTGCGCCGCGCGACGTCGGCGCTGGGCATCCCCCTGGTCTATTTCGACGGCGACGACGATCCCAGCCTGCAGTGGCCGCAGCTCGTCGAGTCCGTCGACCTCTACGTCAAGAAGCACGTCTACGCGGATGCGCAGGAGTACCTCAAGCCACGCATCGGCAAGACCAACCTGACCGACTACGTGGCCCGGCACTTCGGCTGGGACTTCAGCCGCGACATCAACCCGGGTTTCCCGGGCCTGCCGCCGGCGTCCGTCGCGAAGCTGCACCTGGGCTGGAACATCGGCCTGGACGACAAGATCGAGGAACTGAGCCGCAATCCGCTGGTGAAGTCGGCGACGTCCAAGGACGTCGACATCGGCACCCGGGCGCCCGCCGCCGCCGACGCGTGGATCTCGCCGATGCGCCGGATGGCGGTCGAGAAGATCGAGGCGCTCGGCGGCCGATTCCGCGTGCTGGCGCCTACCGACCGCGTGTCCCAGGAGAAGTACTACGAGGAGATGCTGCGCACGCGCATCTGCGTCAGTCCGTTCGGCTTCGGCGAGCTGTGCTGGCGCGACTTCGAGGCGATCCTGTGCGGCTGCCTGCTGGTCAAGCCCGACATGAGCCACCTGCGCACCACCCCGGACATCTTCCTGCCCGACGACTGCTTCGTGCCCGTGAAGTGGGACTACTCGGACCTGGAGGAGGTCTGCGCGCGCTATCTCGCCGACGAAGACCTCCGGCGCAAGGTGGCCGGCAACGCGCTGCGCAAGCTGCGGGAGGCGCTCGGGGTGGCGTTCTTCGTCGAGCGCTTCGGCGAGCTGCTGAAGCGGCTGGATCTTCCGGCGGGGCCACGTCGGTGACCATGCCCATGCAGACATTCTTCGCCCCCTTCCTCAGCCGGCTGAGGCCCCGCCTGGGCCTGTCAAATGCGTACACGCGGGTCGCATCACGCTCCTGGCAGGTCGCGCCGGAGAGCCATTCCGTGGCGCCCGCCGCGATCTACGACGCCGGCGAACTGGCCCGCATCACCGGCGGCTCGCCCGATCGCACCAAGGAGGAGGAGCTGGCGTCCATCCATGGCGGTCCGCGCCACCACGTGCCGACGCGGGCCTTCGAATTCCGCAATGCCGTCCTGGCGCAAGGCCACCTGTTCACGAACCGGATGTGCTATCCGCTGTCGGGTCAACGCCTGCCCCTCGTGGCGCGCGAGATCGACGCCGAGTACGACGAGGCGGTGCTGGTCTCCTCGCCCTATGGCCTCAAGTATTTCGGGCACTGGATGCGGGACGACCTCTCGCGGGTGCTCGCGGCGCGCGACATCGGCCATCCGGTGAGCGTGCTGGCGCGCCCGACGCGCAGCCAGCAGGGCTACCTCGACCTGCTGGAACTCAACACCGACGTCGTGGAGAACGCCTTCTTCAAGCGTATCGTCGTGCTCGAGGATTATGGGCAGAACGCCTTCAAGCTGGCGCGCTTCCTGAACCTGCGCGAGATCGCGGCGCGCGTGGCGCCGCCGACCGCGGCCAGGGGCGTGATGCTGCTGCGCGGGCCGGTGGGCGAACGGCGCCAGCTGGAGAACGAGGCCGAGGTCGCCGCCGCCGTCGCCGCGCGCGGGTTCCGGGTGCTCGACTCCACGCAGGCCACCGCGCGCGAGATGATAGCGGCCTGCCGCGAGGCGCCCATCATCCTGGGCGTGGAGGGCAGCCAGCTCAGCAACGGGCTGCTGTGGATGTCGCGCCGCGGCGCCGCGCTGGTGCTGCAGCCGCCGCAGCGCTTCGTCAGCGTGCTCAAGGACTACTGCGACACCATGGGCATCGGCTACGCCTTCGTCGTCGGCCATCCCACCGCGGACGGCGGCTTCCGCATCGACCTCGCCGCGCTCATGCGGATGATCGACGGCCTCGAGGCGCGATCCGCATCCGTTCCGGAGCCGACGCTCCCATGACCTCGACCGACGGCAAGCCCGGCCCGCGCCTGGTCAACCTCAGCGAGCTCGATCCGGCCTGGCAGTGGCTCAAGCCGGCGTTCGACTCGCGGATTCCCGACTGGCACCACGTGTCGACGCAATCGATGCGGTGCGTGCTGCCCGTGGCGAAGGCGCACGAGGCGCGCCTGCGCGCCGCCTTCGAGGCCAGGCGTCTCCTGCGCTCGTATCCCGGGCCGCGGGTGCTGGTCAGCCACGGCCCGAGGCCGGCCGAATACTGGGGCCTGCTCGCCTCGGGAACCCGGCTCGACTTCCATGACATGAGTTCCTTCAACTTCACCGACATGCCCACCGGCGCCACGCGCTTCGCGATGGCGCGCGCCTTCCGCCATGTCGACCGCTTCGTCGTCTCGTCCAGCTGGGAGCGCGGGTTCTACGCCGACTGGTTCTCCATCCCGGTGGAGCGCATCGTCTTCCAGCACTGGGGCGTGCGCCCGCCCGCCGTCGCCGGGCGCGACGATCCGCCGCTGGTCGCCGGCGACTACATCTGCGCCATCGGCAGCCAGGCGCGCGACTACGCGACGCTCGTCGAGGCGGTGCGCGGGGGGCCGACGCGGCTCGTGGTGGTCGCGTCGCCGCACAGCATGCAGGGCATCGCGCCGGCGCCCAACGTGGAGGTCCGCACCAACATCCCGCTGGACGACGCCATGAACATCCTCAAGCACAGCCGCGCGATGGTGCTGCCCATGAACTCGGCCACGGCCCGCTGCGGCCACGTGACGGCCGTCTCCGCGATGCACCTGGGCGTGCCCATCGTCTCGACCGACTGCCGCGGGCTTGACGACTACCTGGTGGACGGCCGGACCGCGCGGCTGGTGCCGCAGGGCGATGCCCCGGCGCTGGCCGGCGCGATCGCGGCGCTGCTGGCCGACGCGGGCGTCCGCGACGAACTCGCGCGCGCGGGCCGCGCGTTCGCCCAGGCCCACTGCATGGAATCCAACGTGGTCGAGGGCTTCCGCCGTGCGCTCGAGCAGAGGGGGCTGGCCGCCTGAGGAGGCCGCCGGGGCGTCACGTCGATGCGTGACGCCCGGCCCGCGCGCCCTCAGCGAAGCACGCCGATCTCGCGCAGCCGCGCGATGATCTGGTCGGCGGCCTCTTCCGCCGTCTGCGTGTGCGTGTTGACGACGATCTCGGGGTTCTCCGGCGTCTCGTACGGCGAGCTGATGCCGGTGAAGTTGGCGATCTCGCCGCGGCGCGCCTTCTTGTACAGGCCCTTCACGTCGCGCTCCTCGGCCACCGCCAGCGGCGTGTTCACGTGGATCTCGATGAACTCGCCGTCGGCCATCTGGCCTCGGGCCATCGCGCGCTCCGAGCGGAACGGCGAGATGAACGCCGTCATCACGATCAGGCCCGCGTCCACCATCAGGCGCGCCACCTCGGCCACGCGGCGGATGTTCTCCACGCGGTCGGCCTCGGTGAAGCCCAGGTCCTTGTTGAGGCCGTGGCGCACGTTGTCGCCGTCCAGCAGGTAGGTGTGGCGGCCCATCGCCGCGAGCTTCTTCTCCACCAGGTTGGCGATGGTGGACTTGCCCGCGCCCGACAGGCCGGTGAACCACAGCACCGCCGGACGCTGGCTCTTCAGCTGCGAGCGCAGGGCCTTGTCGACGTCGACGTGCTGCATGCGCAGGTTGTGCGAGCGGCGCAGCGCGAAGTTGAGCATGCCGGCGCCCACCGTGTTGTTGGTCATCCGGTTGATCAGGATGAAGCCGCCGGTGTCGCGGTTGGCCTTGTACGCGTCGAACGCGATCTGGCGGTCGAGCGCGAGGTTGACCACGCCGATCTCGTTGACGCCCAGCTGCTTGGCGGCCAGGTGCTCCATCGTGTTGACGTTGATCTTGTACTTGGGCTCGGTGATGGACGCGGTGACGGTCTGCGTGCCGATCTTCATCAGGTACGGGCGGCCCGGCAGCATCGGCTCGTCGGTCATCCACACCAGCGAGGCCTCGAACTGGTCGGCCACTTCCGCGGGCGCCTCGGCCAGCGACAGCACGTCGCCGCGCGAGATGTCGATCTCGTCTTCCAGCGTCAGCGTGATCGACTGGCCGGCCACCGCCACGGGCAGGTCGCCGTCGAACGTGACGATGCGCGCGACCTTGCTCTCCTTGCCCGAGGGCTGGGCGACGATCCTGTCGCCGGGCTTGACGGTGCCGCTGGTGACGATGCCGGCGAAGCCGCGGAAGTCGAGGTTGGGGCGGTTGACCCACTGCACGGGCATGCGGAAGGGCTCCTTCTGCAGGCGCGTGTCGTCCACCTCGCAGGTCTCGAGGAAGCCCATCAGCGTGGGGCCGTGGTACCAGGGCGCGTTGTCGCTGGCCACCAGCATGTTGTCGCCCTTGAGGCCCGACAGCGGGATCGAGGTGATGTCGCCCAGGCCGATCTGCGCGGCGAACTCGCGGTACTCCTCGTCGATCCGGTCGAAGACCTTCTGCGAGTAGTCGACCAGGTCCATCTTGTTGATGGCCAGCACCACCTTGCGGATGCCGATCAGGCTCACGAGGTAGCTGTGGCGGCGGGTCTGCGTGAGCACGCCCTTGCGCGCGTCGATCAGGATCACGGCCACGTCGGCGGTGGATGCGCCGGTGATCATGTTGCGCGTGTACTGCTCGTGGCCGGGGGTGTCGGCGACGATGAACTTGCGGCGGTCGGTGGAGAAGAAGCGGTACGCGACGTCGATGGTGATGCCCTGCTCGCGCTCGGCCGCGAGGCCGTCCACGAGCAGCGCGAAGTCGATGTCGCCGCCTTGGGTGCCCCACTTCTTGGAGTCGTTCTCGATGGCCGCGAGCTGGTCCTCGAACAGCATCTTCGACTCGTAGAGCAGCCGGCCGATGACCGTGGACTTGCCGTCGTCGACGGAGCCGCAGGTGATGAAGCGCAGCAGGCTCTTCTTCTCGTGCTGCTTGAGGTATTTCTCGATGTCGGTCGAGATCAGGTCGGAAACGTGTGCCATCAGAAATATCCTTCCTGCTTCTTCTTTTCCATCGACGCCGCGGAGTCGTGGTCGATCATGCGGCCCTGGCGCTCCGAGGTCTTCGTCAGCAGCATCTCCTGGATGACGTCGGTCAACGTGGATGCCGTGGATTCGACCGCACCCGACAGCGGATAGCAACCGAGGGTGCGGAAGCGCACGCTCTTCATCATCGGCACCTCGCCGGCCTTCAGCGGCATGCGGTCGTCGTCCACCATGATGAGCGTGCCGTCGCGGTTGACCACCGGCCGCTCGGCCGCGAAGTACAGCGGCACGATGGGGATGTTCTCGAGGTGGATGTACTGCCAGATGTCCAGCTCGGTCCAGTTCGAGATCGGGAACACGCGGATCGACTCGCCCTTCTGCTTGCGGCCGTTGTACAGGCGCCAGAGCTCCGGGCGCTGGTTCTTCGGATCCCAGCGGTGCTGCGCGGAGCGGAACGAGAAGATGCGTTCCTTCGCGCGCGACTTCTCCTCGTCGCGGCGCGCGCCGCCGAACGCGGCGTCGAAGTTGTACTTGTCCAGCGCCTGCTTCAGGCCCTGCGTCTTCCACATGTCGGTGTGGATCGACGAGCCGTGCGTGAACGGGTTGATGCCCAGCTCCGCGGCCTCGGGGTTCTGGTAGACGAGGAGCTCCATGCCGGACTCCCTGGCCATGCGCTCGCGCAGCTCGTACATCGCGCGGAACTTCCACGTGGTGTCCACGTGCAGCAGCGGGAACGGCGGCGGCGACGGGAAGAACGCCTTGCGGGCCAGGTGCAGCATCACGGCCGAATCCTTCCCGATCGAATAGAGCATGACGGGGTTGTCGGTCTCGGCGACGACCTCGCGCATGATGTGGATGCTCTCGGCTTCCAGTCGCTGGAGGTGGGTGAGGGTCATGGAATCGTCCGTTGTCGACGTGCGGGAGGTGAGGGAAGGCCGGGCGGCTGCGGGCGGCGGAGCCAGGGCAGGCGCGGCGGTGACGGGAGGGAAGGGGTCGGCGGCCAGCGGCGGCGGCGCCAGCTGGAGGATCTCGTCGGCGGGCGGCGCGCGGCGGGTCAGCGCGATCGGGCAGGCGAGCACCTGGAGCCGCGGCTGCGCGGCGATCCAGTCGTTGAGTTGCGTGGCGCGGCGCAGGTCCAGGCCGGACAGCCAGGCCACCACCGGGCCGGTGGCCTGCGCCTGCAGGCGCGCGAAGAAATCGACGTAGGCGTCCTGCAGGCCCAGCGATGCCGCCGGCAGCCAGGCGATCTGCCCGCGCGCATCGACGGCCACCAGCACGCCGCGCGACGTGCCCGCGGCGGCCGTGGACGGAGCGGGCAGCCCGCCGCACCACCAGGTGCGCGCGGCGCCGTGGGCGCGCGCCGCGGGCTGCTGCGTCTCGAGCCACGCGGCGCCCGCGGCCGAACGCCCGGCGGCGTCGCGCAGGGCCGGCAGCGCCAGGCCCCAGCGTGCCAGGCAACGCGCCACCGCGCGCGGATGCAGGTCCAGGGCGAAGCGCCGGTGGGCGCAGGCCGCGACGGCATCGGCCGACCACAGGCCGCCGGCCAGTCCCGCCGCCTCGGGCGTGTCGTAGAGCGCCAGCAGGGCCAGCTCGGCCTCCTGGGCCATCGTCAGCGTGCGCCCGGCGCCTTGCGGCCGGCCGCGGGCGCCGACGTCAACCGCGTGCCAGCCGCCCTCGGTGAAGGCCTTGAAGGCGCTGATGATGGTGGGCACGCTCAGGCCCGTCTCCGCGCGGACCTGGGTCAGGCTGCGGCCGTCCACGCGCAATTGCACGGCGCGGCGGCGCTGGGCATTGAGCTGCGAAAGGTTGGCGGTGAGGGTGGCCACGGAAGGAATCGAGACACTAAAACATTTAGTGGCGCGATTTTGTCATAATCGAGCGCAATCCGCATACCCTTTATGAGCATCATGACTGTCGGTGCCTTGCCCCTCGCTTCCCTGCTCGACGCCGCCGTTCCGCTGATCCAGGAGGCCGGCGCGCTGGTGATGCGGGTCTATGCGACCGACTTCGCCGTCGAGATCAAGGGCGACGAATCGCCGGTGACGGTGGCCGACCAGTGCGCCGAGAAGGTGATCTTCGACGGCCTGCGACGCCTGACGCCGGACGTGCCCATCGTCGGCGAGGAGGCCGCATCTGCCGGCGATATTCCGGATGTGAGCAACCGCTTCTGGTTGGTTGATCCGATCGACGGCACCAAGGAATTCATCAGCCGCAACGGCGAGTTCACGGTCAACATCGCGCTGGTCGACCACGGCGTGCCGGTGCTGGGCCTGGTGCTGGCGCCGGCGCTCGGGCGCCTGTTCGCCGGCGCGGCGGGCGTGGGCGCCTGGGTGGAGGATCACGCGGGCCGGCGAGCCATCGCGGTGCGCGCCACGCCCGCCGAGGGCTTGACGGTGGTGGGCAGCCGGCACCACGGCGACGACGCGGCGGTGACGGCGCTGCTGGCGGGCCGGCGCATCGCCGCGCATCGGACGGTAGGCTCGTCGCTGAAGCTGTGCCTGGTGGCCGAGGGCGCGGCCGATGTCTACCCGCGCTTCGGGCGCACGATGGAGTGGGACACCGCGGCGGGCGACGCCGTGCTGCGCGCCGCCGGCGGTGCGGTGCGGACGTTGGCGGGTGAACTGCTGGCCTACGCCAAGCCCGGATTCGAGAACCCCGACTTCGCGGCCTGGGGCGCCTGACGGTTCGTCAGTGCGGCGTCTTGCGGCGGCTCGCGAACGCGAAGCCGCCGAGCCCGGCCAGCATCATGGCCAGCGAACCCGGCTCCGGCACGGCGCTGATGATGAACGAGACTTGCTCGTTCAGGACACCGCCGGCCTCCAAGGCAGCGATCCAGTAGTTGGAGCCGTCGCTGTACAGGTTGACGTGCTGCCCGCCGTTGACGTCGAACAGCAGGCCGTTGCTGGTGACGTACGGCGAACCGCCGAACAGGTTGTCGTAGTTGAAATTGATGTCGGTGCCGGGCGCGACGAAGCCGTCGATCGTGCCGTTGGTGATCGTCGGGTCGGAATAGAGCCCCGAAATGGAGAGCAGGGGGCTCGGCGTCGAGCCGTCGCCGGCGATCTCGATGGAGCCGCTGGCGCTGACGCCGTTGCCGGAAAGCGTGAAGTTCCAGACCGTGTCGGCGTGGGCCGCCGTGGCGGTCAGCGCGAGCGTGGCCGTCGCGGCCGCAAGAAATCCCTGGAGCTTGTTCATGGATGCCCTCCTGGCGGTTGGTGGCGTTCCCGACGAGATCCGCGCTTGTCGCGGCCCAAGCGGAACTCTATTGACAAACCACCAGTCGTGGGAAGGGGGCGGGCACCCCTAGGAACCGTGTTGGCGCGGCCCCCGACCGAACGAAATCGCGCGGATCGCGCGCCGCGATCAGGGCGCGCCGTCCATCAGCCCCGCGGACTCAGGCGCGTGCCTTGCGCCGGCTGGTGAATGCGAGCGCGCCCAGGCCGGCCAGCAGCATCGCCAACGACGCGGGCTCGGGGACGGCCACGGCGCTGAACCTGATCGGCGTGTACACATAGCCGCCATGGGACGTCGTGCTCAGCAAGCCCTGGCTCGGGTCGGTGTAGACGTTGACTTCCTGCGTACCGGCCAGGAACAGCAGGCCCCAGACGTCGATCTGCGGTGACCCGCCGAACAGGTTGTCGGCGATGTACAGGCCGTCCGGCGCGTAGGTGGGCGTGCCGCTCGCGATGGGAATCAGCGTGATGGCGCCGGTCGTGGTTCCGTCGGCGTAGGTGCCCGACATCGAATTCACGAGCGAAGGCGTCGAACCGTTGCCGATCGTGGTGAACGAGCCGCTGGCGCTGACGCCGTTGCCCGCATAGGTGAAGTTCCACAGCGTATCGGCGCGTGCCGACGTGCCGACCAGTGCGAGCGCCACGGCTGCCGTCGTGAGCATTTCCGGAAGCTTTCTCATATGAATCCCTCCTGCCGTGAAGGCGGCCACATCGATGGAACATCGCCCGGCTTCGGACGATGAGCCATCTTGTGACAAGCCGTTACGCGCGTCGAGCGGGCGGCCTGCAAGCCGACGAGGCGAACGTGACCCAGTTCACGCGAAGGGGGTTCGGCGTGGAGGCAGGTTCTCAGGGCTCGCCGTCGACCAGCGCCTCGGCCTCGGCGACGATGTCGGCCGCCTTGCAACCGAGCGCTGCGGCGAGCTTGAGCATCGTCTGGAACGTCGGCTGCCTCTTGCCGGTCTCGAGCAACGAGACGAATACGCGCCCGAGATCGGCTTCGAGCGCGAGCTGCTCCTGTGTCAGCTCGGCGTCCAGCCTCCGCTGACGCAGTGCACGCCCGAACGCCTCGGCTGCTGACACGACACCCCTGGATAGGAAAGGGGGTGAAGGTATGAAGAATCGGCTGCCGCGTCTTTAGCCTATCGTATACATTTGCCAGCCGCTGCCGGCTTCGTCGGCACAGCCGCTTCGCGCACATGCTCGCCGGCATGTGATCCCGCGACCTCCCGCGGCTCGGACACATGGCCGCACTTTCCGCAGACGGCTTGCCGCTGTCGGAGGGACTTGCACGCTCGATCGCGCGCGCGTTCCCGGGGGCACCCGCGTCGTGTCGAGGATGGCCCCCGCCATCTTCCTGGCGCATCGTCTCCAGCGCCTGAACTACCAGGACATCGCGCGGCGCCATCGGCCGAACACCAATGAAGTTGCTCGTTTGCCGGAGGGCCCTGGGCCTGCGGCCGATTGACGTCTGCCGCACTGTCGCCGTGGCGCCGGCGAAGGGCAAGCACTCGTGCGAACGCGCTTGACGTTTTGAACTCGACAATCCTCAATCAGGGTATCCACCGCGTGGGCCCGCCATGATCAAGTCGTCATGTCTTTGTCAACCATAGGCAACAAGGACAAGAGATGATTCGCAAGAAGACGATCCCCAGCGCGCACTTGGCGGGCCTCATGCCTGTCTTGTTGATCTCGATGCTGGTGCACTGCCCCACCAGCGATGCTGCGGAGGCAAGTCCGTCCGCGCAATACACGATCGAGCAGCCGGCGCAGTCGGTGGCCGACTCGTTGAGGGCGATCGCGCACGAGACCGGCACGTCGGTGCTGTTCGACCCCGCGACGGTCAAGGGCCGCGTTGCGCATGCGGTGTCGGGCCGCTTGTCGGCGTTCGACGCCATCACGGCCGCGCTGCGGGGCACGGGGCTGGTCGCGACGCAGGTGTCTGAGGGTGTGGTCGTTGTCAAGGCGGCGGCGAGCGGCCTGTCGGCCGCGCCCGCGGCGTCCGCGGAGGCGGCGTCGGCCGCCGACGAAAGCGTCGCAAAGGCCGCGTCGAAGCAAGACGACGAGCCAACGCTGATCAAGGTGGAGGTGACGGGCTCGCGACTCAAGCGGATCGCCGCGGAGGGCCCGGCGCCGGTCAACGTCTACACGGCCAAGGACATCGAGCAGAGCGGGCAGCCGACCCTGGAGCGCTTCCTGGCGGGGCTCAACGAGGTCTCGACGTCTGCGGGGGAGGGCGGCTTCGGTTCGATGTTGGGCCAGGCTACCGTGCAACTGCGCGGACTCCCGATCGGCAGCACGCTGGTGTTGATCAACGGCCGGCGGGTCGAGGCGATGGGCTCGTCGACCGCCAACTACTTCAATCTGGACGTGATCCCGACTGCCGCCATCGAGCGGGTGGAGATCGTGCCGGTCGGATCCTCCGCAGTCTATGGCGGGGACGCTCTGGCGGGCGTCGTCAACGTGATCCTGAAGAAATCGATCGAAGGGGTCGCCGTCTCGGCGAGACTCGGTTCCGGGCGCGGTTTCGGTGACGGCGCCCTGTCGCTGGCGACCGGAGGACAGACCGCCGACGGCAGCTACCTGTTGCTGGGGTCGTACAGCCACGCCACGCCGCTCACCACAACGGAACGCGGGTTCTTCCACGATGCCGACTACCGCCGTTTCGGTGGCCCCGATACACGCGTTCGCAACTGCACACCCGGCACCGTCAGCAGCGTCTCCGGCGCCAACCTGCCGGGCCTGGGCTCGAGCTTCGCGGCCATCCCGCAGCTGCCTTCCGGGCAGACGGCCCGGCTCTCCGACTTCACTGCGACCGCCGGCGCGGCCAACCTGTGCAATCGATACGCCGACGGGAATGGCTATCCGCTCGTGTACGGCGACGACGCCTTCGCGCTGCATGCGATGGGGGAGCACAAGATCGCGGGATCCTGGTCGGCCTTCGGCGAATTCACGTTCGCCAGGGACCGGCTTCAGGCGAGGGACGTCGGACTGGGGCTGACCAGCGTCACCGTGCCGGCAAGCAATGCCTACAACCCGTTCGGCCAGAGCGTGCTGGTCACGACCATTCTGGGGCGCGACAACGGCCTGATGGGCTTCGCGCGCCAGACGCGGTTCATGCGCGCCCTCGCAGGCTTGCGGGGAAACCTGTCCTCCGACTGGGACGCCGAGCTCACCTTGTCGACCGCGCGCGACCACAGTGACTCCCAGACGTTTGATGTCAATGTCAATTCCGCGGCGCGAGCAGCAGCCCTTGCATCGTCGTCGCCTGCAACGGCGCTGAATCCCTTCACGGCGGGGCGGGCGGCCAGCGACGACGTGCTTCGAGGCATCTGGTCGGACTCCGATCGCCTGGGTCACGGGCGAAAGGATCAAGTGACGGCCCAGGTGCGCGGCAGCGTCGTGCAACTTCCCGCGGGCCCCATGGAGGCCGTCGTGGGGGCCGAAGCGGCCCGCGATCACTTCGACGCGACCACCACCAATCAGGCGCCCGTCAACGACCGTCGGCACGATGCCGCGGTCTATGGCGAGCTCCGGGCGCCGCTGCTCGGCGCGGGTACCGCCGGAAAGGGCTGGAGCCTGGCTGCGTTGACGCTGGCCGCGCGGCGCGACCGCTACAGCGATTTCGGCTCCGCCAGCACGTACCAGACCGGACTCGAACTGCGCCCCTTGCGCAGCCTGTTGCTGCGCGCGTCGTCGGCCACGTCGTTCAAGCCACCGACCTTGCTGCAGACCAACCTGGCCGAAACCGACTATTCCGCGAGCATCTTCGGACTGGTGGACCCGTCGCGCGGCGGCGAAGCGATCACCTCCGGCACGGTATCGATCAAGACGAACGACGCGTTGAAGCCGGAACATGGACGCGCCGACAGCTTCGGTGTCGTGTGGGAGGCGGAAGACAGCCTCGGCACGCGACTGGCGGCCACGCGTTGGCAGGTGAACATCGACGGACTCATTGCGGTATTGCAGCCGCAGGCCGTGCTCAATAACGAGGCCCTGTTCCCGGGATTCGTCACGCGCGGCCCGTCAGTGGGTGGGCAACCCGGCCCCGTCACGAACGTCCTGGAGACCTATGCCAACTTCGGAAGCGTGGACGTCGCCGGTACCGACCTGGACGCGGCCTACGCCTGGCGCAGCGCCCTGGGACGGTGGGTGGCCTCGGCAGGCGCCACGCTGACCAGCGAGTACCGGGTCGTGCTGGCCCCTGGAGCGGCACCGCAGGATCGGCAGGGCCGGCGATTCATCGACTACTGGGCGCCGCGCTGGAAGAGCCGCGCGGCGATCAGCCTCGACGCCGGCGGCTGGACCCTGGGCCTGACGGGCCGTTATCTGGGCCAATACAAGGACGCCGGCACCAGCGAGCGCCGGCTGGGCGCGTACTGGATGGAAGACCTGGCCGCCAGCCTGGATCTGAAGAGGTCATTTCCCAACCTGGCCGCCGCGGTCAAGGCGGCTTCGCTGTCGCTGGCCATCGCCAACCTCACCAACCGCCAACCCCAGTTCGTCGGAACCTCGCCCTACTACGACGTGACGCAGGCCGATTGGCGTGGCCGCTACGTCAGCACCAAGGTGTCCGTCGACTGGTAGCGGCTGCGCGCCGGGATGGCGCGCTCGACGATCGCTCGTTCTCCCCCTTCATTTCGATGGCAGCCGGCCAGGCGGACCGGCGGCTCGACCGTGTCTTCAACTGGAATTTTCAGCCTTGCGACCCCTCCTGTTCGGCCTCATCCTTTCTCTTGCCAGCGCAGCCGTCGATGCCGCGGCCGCACCCTCCTTCGCGGGACCCGGGGCGCGTGACCTCATCGAATTCACCCAGATCGTGCAGCCGGTCAATCAGGACGACGAGGCGCTGCAGGAGCAGGTATCGCCCGACGGCGCCCATGCGTTCATCGTCACCCGCAAGGCCGACGTGGCCAGCGACACCAACCGGTACGAGATACAACTGCTGGACGTGCGACCCGGCAGCCTGGCCGTTCAAACCGCGCCGAGCCCGGTCACGATTCTTTCGGCGGATATCGGCGAGGACTACAACCACACCGATCCGTCTGTGAAGCTTGTCCACTGGCACGGGAACCGCACGCTGGTCTTCCTCGCGCGGCTGGGGGGCTCGGCGCTCCAGGTCTACAGCCTGGACATCCTCACGCGAAAAGTGACGCCGCTCACCTCCGAGACGAACCGGATCATGTCGTATGCCGAGTCGCAAGACCTGCGGCGCATCGTCTACGCCGTCATGGTGCCCAATCCGCCGTTGCGCGCGGGGGCCCACGACGTGGTCGTCGGCAACCAGTCGTTCTGGAGCGTGAAGTTCGGCCAGGACGACGTGTGGGCCCAGCAGCGAAAGTACCAGTACGTCGTCGTCGATGTCGGAAACCATCGAGCGCCGCGAACGCTCGGCGTGCCGTTTCCCGAGACCAACAACTCCTGGCCGATCGTGAGCATCTCGCCTGACGGTCGATGGGCCTTGTTGCCTCGCTGGGAACCCGAGCGTCTGGCTGCCTGGGAACGCGAATACCCGCTGGTGGAAGCGCTTGCCAGCAAACTGGCGCTCGCTCGAAAAATGGATCCGTTGGGCTATTTCATCGATGTCAGCACCTACGTGCCGCGTCGAATGATGGCCTGGCATCTGGACGACGGCAAGGAGGAGACGATCGTCGATGCACCAGACGACGTGTCGGTGGCCTTGTACCAAAGTCGACCCAAGATCCTCTGGCAGGGTACTGGCGAGTCGCTGGTGCTGGCGGGTACCCACCTTCCAGCAGGGCCCGACGGCAAGGCCTCGCCGGCTTCGCACCTCATCGAGTATTGGCCGGACCGCCGGCAGTGGACCGACATCGCCGCGTTGGCAAGCCGGGTGGACCGCGCCTACGCCACGCGGGAGGGCTTCGTCGTGTTCGACGGTGACAAGCGCCGGGAGTTCCTGCGCCTGCCGGCCGGCGGATGGCGCGAATCGACCACCGATACGGATCCGCAGCATCCCAAGGCGTTGGCCTGGACGCTGCGCACGATCCAGGACCCGAACCGACCCCCTGACGTCCATGCCGTCGGCCCGGCCGGCGAAATGAAGCGGCTGACCCAGCTGAATCCGCAATTCGACGCGGGTACATGGGGCACCATGCAGCCCTATTCATGGCGAACTCCCGAGGGGCAGACGTGGGATGGCGGCTTGATGGTCGGGGCCGGCATGGACGCGCGCACCCGATACCCGCTCGTCATCCAGACCTATGGGTTCGATCCCAAGCGGTTCTATCTGGATGGGCCGAACGTCGGCGACGGCGCGGGTGGTGGCTACGCCGGCAGGGCCTTCCTGAGGCACGGGATTCTCGTACTCGCACTCCCCTGGCGGGCCACGAACGATCCCAGCAAGGAGCAGACCCAGCAGTCGTTCAAGGATTTCGACGCGGGCGTCCGCAGCGCCGTCGAAGCCCTGGTCAAGGAGGGCCGGGTCGACCCGGCCAAGGTGGGCATCATCGGATTCAGCGCCACGGGCGAGCGGGTGCTGAACCTCCTCACCTTCGATGACATGCCCTTGCGCGCGGCCACGATGGTCGACTCCGACGCCAACACGCTGTTCTCGTACACGATCACCTACGGACGGATAGACACCACATGGGCGCGCAAGGAGAGGATCAACGCGGGACTGCCGTTCGGCGATGGCCTGGCGGCGTGGGTTCGCAACGATCCGTCGTTGCACACGGATTGCATCCGAACCCCGCTGAGGATCGAGACCTACGGTCGCAACGTCAACAACAACTGGGACTTGCAGGCGTTGTTGCGGCGCCAGTACAAACCCATGGAGATGATCGTGATCCCCACTGGGGTCCATACGCTCGGCGGCCCCGGGAATCGCATGACTTCGCTGCAGGGCAACCTGGACTGGTTCGGCTTCTGGTTGGCCGGGCAGACCCGGAGCGAGCCGTTGGCGGCCTGGGAAACCCCGGACTCGGTGGCCGCGCAATTCGCACGCTGGCGGCAGATGGAGACCTTGAAGGTCGCGGACGACGCGCGGCCGCATTGCGCGCGATGAGCGGCTACCCGGCGTTTCCTGCCATCTGCTGGCGCCACATCCGGGCATAGAGCCCGTCTTGCGCGAGGAGCGAACGATGCTTGCCTCGTTCGCGGATCCGGCCTTCGTCGAGGACGACGATCTCGTCCGCGTCCATCACGGTGGACAGCCGATGGGCGATGACGATGGTGGTGGCGGCGGCGCCGAGCGAGCGCAGGGCCTTCTGGATCTCGAGCTCGGTCCGGCTGTCCAGCATGGAGGTGGGTTCGTCCAGGATGTAGAGGCCGGGTCGCCTCAGCAGCGCCCGCGCGATGCCCACGCGCTGGCGCTCGCCCCCCGACAGCCGCAGGCCTCGCTCGCCTACCGTCGTGTCGAGCCCGTCGGGGAGCGTGCCCAGCAGCGTCTCCAGCTGGGCGCCACGCGCCGCGCCGAGGATGTCGTCCCGGGTCGCCGCAGGCCTTCCCAACGCGATGTTCCCGGCGATGGTCTCGTGCAGGAGCGCGGTCTCCTGGGAGACGAGCGCGACCAGGTCTCCGCGCAGCTCCGCCCCGTCGATCGAGTCGAGGGCGCGGCCGTCCAGCAGGATGCGTCCCTGCTGCGGGGCGTACAGCCGCATCAGCAGGCGCGCCAGGGACGACTTGCCGGAGCCGCTGCGGCCCACGATCGCGGTCGTGCTGCCGGCGGGAACCACGAGATCCACGCCTCGCAGGATCGGCATGTGGGGGTGGTATCCGAAGTGGAGATTCTCCAGGCGCACGGTGGGAGGCGATCGCCGCGTTTCGGCCGCGGGTGGAGCAAAGGCCAATCGTGCCGAGTCGGCGGCCAGGGGCTCCGCAAGCAGCTCGCACAGCGGCCGCAGATAGCCCAGTGCCCGTGAAAGATCTCGCGCCGCGGCGCCCATCGATTCGATGGGCCGCACCATCTGCAAGGTGTAGACCGTGGTCAGCACGAAGCCGCCGATGCTCATCGCGTGCCTGTGCACCGCATCCACGCCGATGAGCAGGCTGGCGGCCATCGAGGCCGCGAAGGTGGCCGATGCCGCCAGGGCGATCATGACGTTCAGCCGGTTCAGCCTCGTCCACCGCTTCTCGAGCCTGTCGCAGGACCCGCGCAGGCGCTGGGACATCTGCTGTTCCGCGGTGAAGTAGCGCAGCGTCTCCAGGTTGGTGAGCCCGTCGCCCAGGTGCGCATAGGCCTCGAGGCTGGCCGTCGAGACGGCGCGGGCCCCGGCGGCCAGCCGCCGCGCGCCGGTCGAGAAGATGGCCAGGTAGACGAGCGCGGCGGCGCCGAAGGTGGCGACGAGTACGGGCTGGCCCAGGTGGATCAGGACGCCGGTCATCGTGAGGAGCTCGACCAGCACCGGCAGCAGGCTCCCGGTCAGGTGGCTGGTCGCCAGTTGGGCTCCGGCGCACCCGAGATCGAGGCGGTGCTGGAGCTCGCCGCTGCGGCATCCGGTCAGGTAGCCCATGGGCAGGCGCAGCACATGATCGAAGAAGCGCTGTGTCAGCCGGCCGTGCAGCCGCGCATTGATCGCTCCGCTCAGGAGCGGCCGGACGTCCGCCAGCACACGGCCGGCGAGCAGCAGGAGCAGGTATCCGAGCGCATATCCGAACGGGGGGCCGGATGCCTGGAGTCTCGGCAATCCGTCCAACGCATCGACGAGCGCCTTGAGGACCAGGGGCGAGAGCGCGGCGATCGCACCGCCGGCGATCACCACCAGGATGGTTGCCAGCGCGTGCCACCGCACGCAAGGGTCGGCTGCGGAACGGAGCAAGCGCGCGACTTGCCGGACTTCGAGGAGCCGCGATTCGAACGTCGCCACGGTTCGCGTTCCCGTCGTTGTTCAAGCAGCAGCCACGGCGATTCGCTGAAGCCAGGCCTCGACCGCGATGCACTCGTGGATCTCGCTGAGGTTTCCGCCCAGCGAAGAAAGCCGGCCGGCGAGGGCGGCCTCCACCTTGTCCCGGTCGAGAAGGCCTTGTCGAACCAGTTGCCCGTCGAGAAGCAGCGACCGGGCGAACGGGAGGTTGCGGCGAAGAATCGCCGCGACGTGTTCTTCCATGCCGCCCTTGGACTGGCGGGTGGCGATCTCGCGCGGCATGTCGCCGGCGAAGGCCTTGCGCACGAGCCCGCGACCGCGCCCGCCCAGCGCGAGCAGCCAGGTGGGCGTCGCCAGGCAGGACTCGATGACGGGCTGCGAGAGCAGCGGGTTGACGAGTTCGGGCGCCGCCTCGCGGAGGTAGGGGTCGTAGTAGCTGCCAGGATTGAGCAGCGCCAGGAGCTGGTTGTACTTGCCGATGGGGAGGTCGGTCGCGTCGAAAAGCTCCGGGTGCACGTACCGTTCGGGATCGCGCACGCCATCGAGTGCCTCGCGGCGCGTCAGCCCGGCGAACCGGCCCCAGCCGTCGAAGGGGTCGGTGCCGTGACGCTGGCTTGCCAGCGCCTGCCGCATCGATTCGAGCAGCGACACGCGGCCCAGGCGAGCCGAGTCCAGGCAGGCGCGGATGAAGCCGCAGTCGAGCCCCTTGACGCTCAGGTAGTCGGCGGCAGGCCACGTGTGGCGGAGCTGGAAGAACAGCTGGTCGCCACCGGCGCCCGTGAACATCGCACTGGCCGCGTGCGCGTCGGCCACCTCGGCATCGGCACGGCCCGTTCCCAGGCGGCCCAGGTAGTTCTCGGGCGTCGGCAACCGGGCCGCCGACAGGAGGTCGTCCAGGCGGAAGCCCGCATTCCGCTCCCGCTCGACGAGCGCCACGCCCGCCTTTGCCGCGGCCAGCCGGGCGAAGCCGCGCTCGTCGCTGTCCGAGCCCGGCGAGTGGTAGTTGAGGCAGGTGATCTTCGTTGCCGATGGCTCGGCGACCAGGCTGCCAAGAAGGATGGCGGAGTCCACGCCGCCCGATAGTCTCAACACGATGGATCCATAGCAAGACGACCAGTCGCGGGCGCACGTCACGATGAGTTGCCGCAATCGCGTTGCGGCGGTCTCGGGCTCCTGGTCGTCGGTCTGCTGGGCGAACGCGCGTGCGCTCCAGAGCGATACAGGCGCCGACGCACCGTCGCCCAGGGCCGTGAGCTCGCCTGGCAGGACCTGCTCCACGCCCGCCAGCGCCGTCTCGCGCCCGGCCAACTGGCGCAGCGCGAGTCGCGCCGCGATCGCATCCCAGTCGACACGCAAGGTCGACGCCATCGGTGCGAATGCGATCGAGTCTTCCAGCCACGAAAAGAAGATCGTCACGCCATCGACCTCTCGCCGGAAGCACGGCAGCGCGCCACTGGGATCGCGCAGCAGGAGCGTGCTTGCGGGCTCGGGGCGAAGAACCGCGACATAGCGGCCCCAGTGCGCTTCGACCAACGCCCGCCCCCGGGTCTGCAGGATGCGTTCGCCTTCCCGGTCGGTCAGGCCGGCTTCGGCGGAGGCGGGTTGTCCACCTTGCCGACGGAACAGCCGGCCCAGGACGACGCCGCGTCCCGCGGGCAGTGGATGGACACCGTTGACGCCCGGACGGTGCCCCACCGTGAAGACGCGGACGCCCGGGCCTGAAAACGCCGGCCGCCAGCCTGCGGCGGACCGTACCGACTCCTCGAGCCGCGTTGCGGTTGCAACTTGCGCGGCCGCGGCGGGATCCCAGCTGAATCCGAAGTATCGGAACATGGTGTTCGGCCTCGATCAGACGACCAGGATGGGCTGGAAGCGACGGGCCCGCTCCGCGTAGTCATTGAGCACGATGTCGCCCGCCTGCGCCCACGCATGGGCGCCGAACGGATGGACGCGCACGCCGATGACCCAATGCGCGAAGAGCCCTTGGCTGGCCAGGAAGTGGAGCAGGGTCAGCGAGTCGTGCAGGCAGCGGTCGTGGGTGCTCAGCGCGAAGGGGCGCAGCCGGACATACGACTCGACCGCGGCGCGCATCGCATCCGTCGACGCCTGGCCGCGCCGTTGCGGATGGCGCGCCCGCAGCGCGACGAGCCGTTCCGCGATGTCGGCCAGGCTCAGCCGGCGCAGCCATGTAGCGGCAATGACCGTGGATCGCCAGAGGCGCAACAACTGGCGCCACTCGGAGACCACGGAGCGATCCTGGTCGTCGAGGGCCAGGCTGGCGACGGGCGTGTCGAGAAGAGGCGCCCTTCGCATCGGCCCGATCGCAGGGCCGTCCGACAGCAAGTGCTGCTGGCGCAGGCGGCGGAGGTGCTTGCCGAGAAGGGCCGCGTCCGACGGCGATGCCTCCGTACCGTCGGTGGACGCCTTGCCGAGAATCGCGTTGGACAACGCGGCGATCTGGGGGCCGCCCAGGCCGATGTACTTGCTGCGCAGCAGGTCCAGAAAGATCATCTGGTCGCCGATTCGACAGGCGCGCACATGATCAGCCAGACGTGCTCGAGGACAGGACTGCGGGACTGACATGCTCCTCCCGGTGAGTGGCGGCGCGCGGATGAAAGTCCGCGCGCCGTTCGTTGCCGCTAGCGACTCAGTCGGCCTGGCGGTACAGGAAGTTGCTGCCATCCTCCAGGAAGTCGGTGACCACCGGGATGCCCTTGGTTTCTTCCTTCGCGTCGCCCAGTTCGACGATCTCGAGTTCCAGTTCTTCGTTCATGACGCTCTCCTTCAGTGAGTTGAGGTACCAAATGCCCTCGGCGGTATTGCGTCGGGCAAGGAAAAGATAGGACTCGAGCCCGGGTCGGCGCAAACAAAAACTCCGACGAGGACGCGCGTTCGGTCTGTTTCCCGGCGATCGCGCGCAGCGCGTACGAGGCTGGCGATCTCGACCTCGAGCTTCCCCATCGCAACGCAGCACCGCCGCTTGCGTTCGGTTCGGATCAAATCAGCCGTTAGGCGCTGACAAACCGAACGCCGAATGCACTGTTACGTATCCGTCGCTGAGGTCTTCCAGCGCTGGAACGTCATGCAGTCATGGATAACTCCGGCCCGACCTCGACCCCGGCGACGTCGGTCATCTGGCACATCGTCTGGCAGTTGGTCGAGGGACGCGACCTGCTCGCCAGCCCCGCGCTGGATGGGCGGATTCGTGCGCGCCTGCTGGCGGCGCATCGCCGGCCGGACCGCGAGCTCCTGCACTATCTCCTGGCGCCTGGCGAGATGCACCTGCTCTCCAGGCTGCCCGCGGGCGAATCCCCGAGCGACGTCGCGCGCGCCATCGGCAACATCGTGGCGCGCTGGGTGCGCCAGGCGCAGGGCGCTCCGGGCGTCGTCTTCGCCGGCCGCTTCCGCGCCTACGCGATCGACTCGGACGAGACCGCGCGGGACGAGTTCCGCGTGCTGGCCTGGCGGCCCGTGATGCTGGGGCTTTGCCGGGCGCCCACGCACCATGCGAGCTCGTCGTTGCGGACGACGCTCGGGCTGAGGCGCATCGAGGGCTTCGACCTGTTGAACCCGCTGCGCCTGTTCGGCGAGGGCGTGCCCGATGGCCGAGCCGCGCTCAGGGCCTGGATCGCCGAGCGTCCGAACGCCGTCGACATGCGCACGTGGGAACTCACGCGAGGCATGGCGCTGGCACCGGGGGATGCGGGCACGTTCTCACGCGTGATGCGGCCGGTGCAAGGCCTGGCCGCCGCCCTGGTGGCGGCGAGCCGGCCCCAGGGCATCGATGGCGCGCTGTTGCTGCTCGAACGCTGGGTGTCGGCCAAGCTGGGGCTGCGGGACGGCGTCGACCTGGCGACGCCCCGTTCGTTGGCCGGCGCCCGCGTCCACGCGCTGGTGGGCAGCCTGGCCGTGCAACTCGATCTTTGCTCCGCGTCCTCGGTGGCGCGTCATTTCCACCGCGCCAAGGCGACCCTCAGCGAGCGCATGGCGGCCTGCCGCCATGCGCCGGAGGATCAGGCGATCCTCGGCTTGCCCTTGAAGCGCATCGTGCAGGAGGCGATCGACCTGCAGGACGTCGCGCTCACGCCCCGCCCTCGAACGACGCGCTGAGCCGGCGCCGCGCCGTCTCCTCGTCGACGCCCACGGCCGCGGCCCAGGCCTTCATCTGGTCCTCGCCGATGCGCCCCACGTTGAAGTAGCTCGAATCGGGATGCGCCAGGTAGAAGCCCGATACGCTCGCCGCCGGCGTCATCGCCAGGCTCTCGGTGAGGGCCATGCCGATTTCCTCGGCCTGCATCGCGCGGAACATGTCGCGCTTGACGCCGTGCTCGGGGCAGGCCGGGTAGCCCGGCGCCGGGCGGATGCCCTGGTACTTCTCGGCGATCATGTCGTCGACCGACATCTTCTCGTCCGGCGCGTAGCCCCACAGCTCGGTGCGCACGCGCTGGTGCAGGCGTTCGGCGAAGGCCTCGGCCAGGCGGTCGGCGATGGCCTTGAGCATGATGGACGAGTAGTCGTCGTGCGCGGCCTCGAACTCGGCCTCGCGCTTCTCCACGCCCAGGCCGGCGGTGACGGCGAACAGGCCGATCCAGTCCGGCTTGGTGCCCTTGGGCGCGATGTAGTCGGCCAGCGAGCGGTTGGGGCGGCGCACCTGCACGCCGTTCTCGTCGGGCACCACGGGCCGCTCGGTCTGCATGCGCAGCGGCGCCCACTTCAGCAGCACCTCGCTGCGCGACTCGTCGGTGTAGACCTCGATGGTGTCGTCGTCCACCGTGTTCGCGGGCCAGAAGCCCATCACGCCGTTGGCGCTGAGCCAGCGGCCGTCGATGACGCGCTTGAGCATGGCCTGGCCGTCGGCGAACACCTTGGTGGCGGCCTCGCCGACCACCTCGTCGGCGAGGATCTTCGGATACGGGCCGGCGAGGTCCCAGGTCTGGAAGAACGGGCCCCAGTCGATGCACGCGGCGATCTCGGCCAGGTCGTACTGCTTGAACATGCGGCGGCCGATGAACTTCGGCGCCGGCGGCGTGTACGCGGACCAGTCCAGCGGCGTGCGGTTGGTGCGCGCCGCGGCCAGGGTGACGAGCGGCACCTGCTTGCGGTTGGCGTGCTGCTCGCGCACGCGGGCGTAGTCGGCCACGAGCTCGTCTCGGAACTGGTTGCCCTTTTCCTCCGACAGCAGGTCGGCGCACACGCCCACGGCGCGCGACGCGTCGGGCACGTAGACCACCGGGCCCTCGTAGAACGGCGCGATCTTGACGGCGGTGTGCACGCGGCTGGTGGTGGCGCCGCCGATCAGCAGCGGGATCTTGAGCGCGCGGAAATCGGGGTCGCGCTGCAGCTCGGAGGCGACGTACTGCATCTCCTCGAGGCTGGGCGTGATCAGGCCCGACAGGCCGATGATGTCGGCGCCTTCCACCCTGGCGCGATCGAGGATGTCCTTGCACGACACCATCACGCCCATGTTCACCACCTCGAAGTTGTTGCACTGGAGGACGACGGTGACGATGTTCTTGCCGATGTCGTGGACGTCGCCCTTGACGGTGGCGATGACGATCTTGCCCTTGGAGCGCACGTCGTCGCCGGCCGCCTCCATGCGCAGCTTCTCTTCCTCGATGTAGGGCACCAGGTGCGCGACGGCGGACTTCATCACGCGCGCCGACTTCACCACCTGCGGCAGGAACATCTTGCCGGCGCCGAACAGGTCGCCCACCACGTTCATGCCGGCCATCAGCGGGCCCTCGATCACGTGCAGCGGGCGGCCGCCCCTGGCGACGATGGCCTGGTACGCCTCCTCGGTGTCCTCGGTGATGAACTCGGTGATGCCCTGCACCAGCGCGTGCGACAGGCGCTCCTCCACCGTGCCCGCGCGCCACGCCAGCCGCGCGGAGTCGTCGCGCACCATGCCCTTCACCGCCTCGGCGGCGTCCAGCAGGCGTTCGGTGGGGGTCTTGGCCGCGTCCTGCGCGCTCTCGGTGCCGTCCAGCTTCGGCTGGCGGTTGAGCACCACGTCCTCCACCAGCTCGCGTAGCCTGGCGTCGAGGTTGTCGTACACGCCCACCATGCCGGCGTTGACGATGCCCATGTCCATGCCGGCCTGGATCGCGTGGTACAGGAACACGGTGTGGATCGCCTCGCGCACCGGCTCGTTGCCGCGGAACGAGAAGCTCACGTTGGACACGCCGCCCGAGACCTTCGCGCCCGGCAGGTTCTGCTTGATCCAGCGCGTGGCGTTGATGAAGTCGACGGCGTAGTTGTCGTGCTCCTCGATGCCCGTGGCGATCGCGAAGATGTTCGGGTCGAAGATGATGTCCTCGGGCGGGAAGCCGACTTCGTCCACCAGGATGCGGTACGCGCGCTCGCAGATCTCGATCTTGCGTTCGAAGGTGTCGGCCTGGCCCTTCTCGTCGAAGGCCATCACCACGGCCGCGGCGCCGTAGCGGCGCACCAGGCGGGCCTGGCGGCGGAACTCGTCCAGCCCTTCCTTCATCGAGATCGAGTTGACGATGCCCTTGCCCTGCAGGCACTTCAGGCCGGCCTCGATCACGCTCCACTTCGACGAGTCCACCATCACCGGCACGCGGGCGATCTCGGGCTCGCTGGCCACCAGGTTCAGGAAGCGCACCATCGCCGCCTGGCTGTCGAGCATCGCCTCGTCCATGTTGACGTCGATGACCTGGGCGCCGTTCTCCACCTGCTGCCGGGCCACCGCCAGCGCCTTCTCGAACTCGCCGGCCAGGATCATGCGGGCGAAGGCCTTCGATCCGGTGACGTTGGTGCGTTCGCCGATGTTGACGAACAGGTGTCCGGCGCCCAGCGTCACGGGCTCCAGCCCGGACAGCTTCATCGGTGGGGGATTCTTGGCGGGAGCGTCGGGCGAGGCGGTTTCAGGCGAGGACATGCGGCAAATTGTAGGCGGCCGCACTCAAGAGCCGCCCTCGCATGGCCGATATTCCGGGTTCCGCCGGTCCGCCGGCACGCATCCGTCTCCATGAAGGTCGTCCCCCTGTCCTCCGAAGGCCTGCGCGTCGGCCGTCCGCTTCCGTTCTCGGTGCGCGACGGTTCCGGCGCGATCCTGCTCGCGCGCGGGGCTACCATCGAGACAGACAAGCAGCTCGAATTGCTGCGATCACGCCAGGTCTTCGTCGACATGTCCGAGATGGAGTCGGTGCAGCGCGCCTACAACGGCCAGCTCGACCAGATGCTGCGCCAGGACGTGGCGCTGGGCCGCATCGCCGACGCCCGCCCCGACTACGAATCGCTGCCGCTGCCCGGCGCCGCCGGCAAGGCCCCGGAGCGTCCGCTGGACTGGCCCGACCTGCAGATGCGCCTGCGCCTGCTGCTGGTGGATCCGCGCGGCGCCGACTGGGTCGCGCGGCTGCGCGTGCTGCGCGACGACGTGCTCGCGCTGGTCGAGCGCAGCCACGACCGGGCGCTCCTGCGCCTGATGCACGACGCCAGCAGCGAATTCCAGGACTACAGCGCCAACCACAGCCTGTTCGTCTGCGTGCTCACGGCCATGGCCTGCAACCAGCTGCCCGGCTGGCAGGCCGAATGGGCCGACGCGCTCACGCTGGCCGCGTTGACGATGAACGTCGCGGTCACGCAGACCCAGGACGAGCTGGCGCGCCAGGCCGGCCCGCTCAGCGAGATGCAGCGCGCCACGCTGCGCGACCATCCGGAGCGCGCCGCGCAGTTGCTGGCCGACCTGGGCGTCGACGACCCGATGTGGCTGCACGCCGTCCGCCATCACCACAGCGCGCCGTCCGGCCCGCTCGCCGGTCGCGCGCCCGAGGAGACGATCGCCCGCCTGATACGCCGTGCCGACCGCTATGCGGCCCGCCTGAGCCCGCGCAAGAGCCGCCCTGCATCGTCGGCCACGGCCGCCGCGCAGGTGGCGCTGCTGGACGAAGGCGGCCACAGCGACGAGGCCGGCCAGGCGCTGATCCGCACGCTGGGGCTGTATCCGCCCGGCGTCTGGGTGAAGCTGCACTGCGGCGAGATCGCGATGGTGGTGCGCCGCACCGCCGTGGCCAAGGCGCCCATCGTGGTGAGCCTGGTGAGCCGCACCGGCATGCCGCTGGCGGTGCCGGCGCTGCGCAACACGAAGCTGCCCGACTACGCCGTCACGGGCGCCGTGGCGCCGGCGCAGGTGAAGGTGCGGCCCAACCTGGACCTGCTCGAGAAGGCCTGAGTTCAGGCCGCCAGCAGCGGCGAGAACAGCGGGTCGCGCACCCCGCGCGGGCGGTACGCGCTCACGCGGCGCGCGATGGCCGCGATGTGGTCGGGCGTCGTGCCGCAGCAGCCGCCGGCGATGTTGAGGAAGCCGGACTTGGCGAACTCCTCGATCAGCGCGCCGGTGACCTCCGGGGTCTCGTCGAAGCCGGTGTCGCTCATCGGGTTGGGCAGGCCGGCGTTCGGGTAGCAGCTGACGTAGGTGTCGGTGGCCACGCGGGCCAGTTCCTCGATGTACGGCCGCATCAGCGCCGCGCCGAGGGCGCAGTTCAGGCCGATGGCGATCGGGCGCGCATGGCGCACCGAGTGCCAGAACGCGGTGACGGTCTGGCCCGACAGGATGCGGCCCGAGGCGTCGGTGACGGTGCCGGAGACGATCACCGGCAGGCGCACGCCGGTCTCGTCCATCAGCTCGTCGAGCGCGAAGATGGCGGCCTTGGCGTTGAGCGTGTCGAAGATCGTCTCGACGAGGAACAGGTCGGCGCCGCCTTCGACCAGCCCTTCCGCCTGCTCGCGGTAGGCGGCCTTGAGCTCGTCGAAGCTCGTGTTGCGCGCCCCCGGGTCGTTGACGTCGGGGCTGATGCTGGCCGTGCGCGGCGTGGGGCCCAGCGCGCCGGCCACGAAGCGCGGCTTGTCGGGCGTGTCGTACTGGTCGGCCACTTCGCGCGCCAAGCGGGCGGCGGCCACGTTCATCTCGCGCGCCAGGTGGCCCAGGTGGTAGTCGTCCTGGGCGACGCTGGTGGCGCCGAAGGTGTTGGTCTCGATGATGTCGGCGCCAGCGGCCAGGTACTGCGCGTGGATCTCGCGCAGCACCTCGGGCTTGACGAGCTGCAGCATCTCGTTGTTGCCCTTGATGTCCTTGGGGTGGTCCTTGAAGCGCTCGCCGCGGTAGTCGGCCTCCTGCAGCTTGTAGCGCTGGATCATCGTGCCCATCGCGCCGTCGATGATGACGATGCGCTGCTTGAGCAGCTCGGGCAGGCGGGCGCCGCGGGTGAACGCGAGAGTGGGCTTGGACATGCCCCGAATTATTGCAGGACGGCGCTTAGTGGAGGATCAGCGGCTGTTGCGCCATCCCGGCGTAGCGCCCGATGAACTCCTCGACCTGGTCCTGCGTGGGCTCGCCGCGCGCCAGTTCCTCCACGCCTTCGCGGAAGTTCTGCGCCAGCGCGCCCTCGAGGTAGATCTCCTTGCGGGCGAACTTGTCGACGATCTCGTAGCCGCCGCGCGAAAGCGGCGTGTCGCTGGCCTCCAGCGTGTCGCCCTCGCGCAACGGCACCGGCACGTCGAGTTCGACCACCACGAAGTTGTCGGAGTTGTAGACCATGGTTGTCATGACGGCATCCTTGTGAATCGAGACTCAGTTGGGGTCCGACTCGGTCGAGTTCAAGGGTTTCAGGTGCTGCGCTGCCACAACGACAGCGACCAGGGCCCCGGCGGCGTGCTCATTCGCAGTCCGGCGGGGAAGTGGTGCAGCGAGGGCGACAACCAGGCCTCGATGCGCAGGTCATAGGGATGTTCCGTGGCACGCAGGACATGAAGCAAGGCAGGGGCCCGATCGCCCGGCGTTGACAGTTCGTTACCTTGCGACGCCAGTTCCGGCGGCAGGTCGCCCGGCGGCAGCACGCGGAACGTCCAGCGTTCCAGGTCGCCGCGCAGGCCGGCCACCTGCAGGTGCCAGGGCCCCGCGAGTCGGCCGCGCCGGGCGCCGGCCTCGGCGATGGCAGCCAGTTGCGCCACCCAGCTCCAGCGATCCTGGGCGCCGGGGCTGAAGGGCAGCGCGCCGGGCGCACCGGAAAAGCGCACGCGGGCGCCGTCGCGATCGAAGGCGATGCTGCGTTTCTCGCGTCCACGCTCGCGCTCCGCGAGCCGTCGCGGGGCCACGCCGGCCGCGTCGAAGCCGCCGCTGCTCTCCCAGTCGCGCGGCGGCCGGCCTTCCGCGGCGGTGGCCAGGCGCAGCGAGAACGCGGCGCCCGTGTTCGTCCATTCCAGCGTGGCCTCGCCGCCGGTCGCCGCGCTTGCGGCGGCATGCGTGCGCTGGACCAGCGCGTAGTGCAGGGCGATGGAGGCGGGCGCCCGCGTGGCGTAGGTCGGCCAGGCCGCGGCGGGTGCACGCGGGCGACCGGGCGCGGACGTGGCCGGCGGGCGCGCGGGCAGGGCGGCCGGCGCGGTGTCGTGCGCCGGAATCGGCTGGAGCAGCGTCAACGGAACTCTGGCGCCCGCCGCCGTACTCACGTTGGGCGGCGCGCGCGTGGCGACGCGCCAGGACGCGAATCGCGGCATTCCGCCGCCGGCGAGAAGCCCGCCGAGCGCATGCGCCGACAGCACCACCAGAGTCAATACGAAGAGACGTCGCGTCCGCATCGGACAATACTGCCATCGACCCCTCAGAACACCCGGCGCCGAAACCGGGCATTTCCATGAAACTTGCCACCTACAAGGACGGATCGCGCGACGGCCAGCTGGTCGTCGTCTCGCGCGACCTCAGCACGGCCCACTTCGCGACCGGCATCGCGACGCGCCTCCAGCAGGCCCTCGACGACTGGAACTTCATCGCGCCGCTGCTGCAGGACCTGTCGGTGGCGCTGAACCACGGCAAGACCCGCCACGCGTTCCCGTTCGTGCCGGAGCAGTGCATGGCGCCGCTGCCGCGCGCGTTCCAGTGGGCCGATGGCTCCGCGTATCTCAACCACGTCGAACTCGTGCGCAGGGCGCGCGGGGCGGAAATGCCCGAGAGCTTCTTCGGCGACCCGCTGATGTACCAAGGCGGCAGCGACGACTTCCTCGGCCCCTGCGACCCGGCCACCTTCGCCAGCGCCGACTGGGGCATCGACTTCGAGGGCGAGGTGGCCGTCGTCACCGGCGACGTCGCGATGGGCGCTGGCCCCGAGCAGGCGCTCGAGGGCGTGCGCCTGGTGATGCTGGCCAACGACTGGAGCCTGCGCCACCTGATCCCGCCGGAGCTGGGCAAGGGCTTCGGCTTCCTCCAGAGCAAGCCGGCCACCGCGTTCAGCCCGGTGGCGGTGACGCCCGACGAACTCGGCGACACCTGGAGCGGCGGCCGCCTGCACCTGCCGCTGCAGTGCACCTGGAACGGCCGCCAGGTGGGCGCCTGCGACGCCGGCCCGGAGATGACCTTCCACTTCGGCCAGCTGATCGCGCATCTCGCCAAGACCCGCAACGTGCGCGCCGGCTCCATCGTGGGCAGCGGCACCGTCAGCAACAAGGACTGGAGCAAGGGCTGGAGCTGCATCGCCGAGCAGCGCGCCATCGAGACCATCGAGCACGGCGAGCCGAGGACGGGCTTCATGCAGTACGGCGACGTGATCCGCATCGAGATGAAGCGCGACAACCAGTCGGTGTTCGGCGCGATCGAGCAACAGGTGCTCGAGTGCGAATGAACGTTGGCGCGCTGCGTGCGGCGGCGGTCGTCGCGGCGCTGCTGGCCGGCGCGGCCGTGCAGGCCGCGGCCATCACGACGCCCGGCGACGGCGCGTCCCCGCCGGCCGTCGCCGAGGAGGTGCGCTGCCCGCCGGCGGCGGCCGTGCCCACCCGGGACGACGTGCTGGACGGCATGCGCCACGCCGAGGACAGCGGCGTGCTGTGGAAGGCCACCAAGGGCGGACGCAGCGTCTATCTCTACGGCACCATCCACGTGGCGAAGATGGCATGGATGTTCCCCGGCCCGCAGGTGATGAAGGCCGTCATGGCCAGCGACGTCATCGCGCTGGAACTCGATCCCGCGGATCCGCAGATCGTGGCCCGGCTGCAGAAGGCCATCCTGCGCGGCCCCGACACGCCCGTGCTGTCCGCCGCGCTGCAGCGCCGCCTCGAGGCCCGGATGGCCGTCGCCTGCGTGGCGCCGGCGACCCTCGCCGCGATGCGCCCCGAGATGCAGGCGATCTCGCTGGAGGTCCTCGAGGGCCGCGACCTGGGGCTCTATCCCGACTACGGCATCGACGTCTTCCTGGCCGGCATGGGCCATGGCATGAAGAAGCCCGTGCGCTCGCTCGAGACGCCCGAGTCGCAGGCCGCCCTGCTGGTGAGCGACGACCCGGCCGAGACGGCGCGCACCGTCGGCGACCTCCTCGACGAGCTGGAGACCGGCAAGGGCCCCGCGATGCTGCAGCGCCTGGCCGGCGACTGGCAGCGCGGCGACCTCGCCGACCTCGACGCGTACGCCGATTGGTGCGACTGCCTCGACACCCCGCAGCAGAAGGCCGACTTCGCCAAGCTGGTCGACGAGCGCAATCCGCTGATGGCCGACAAGGTGGTCAAGTGGCACGCCGAGGGCAAGTCGCTGTTCGTCGCGGTGGGCACGCTGCACCTGATCGGCCGCTTGGGCCTGCCCGAGCTGCTGAAGGCGCGCGGCTTCCAGGTCGAGCGCGTCGCATTCGAGGCCGGCCACTGAAGCCGGCGCCAGGGCGTAGGATCACGCGAGTTGCTCCCACCGGAGGGTTTTCCATGTCCGACATCCCGAATTTCGCCAAGCTGGTCCCCGGATTCGACTTCCTGCAGGGCCTGGTGAAGAACGCCGGCTCGGCCTTGCCCAGCATGGGCCAGTGGGTGGCGCCGACGCTCAATCCCGAGGAACTGCAGAAGCGCATCGACGAGCTGAAGACGGTGCAGTTCTGGCTCGAGCAGAACGCCAAGATGCTGGGCACCACCATCCAGGCGCTCGAGGTTCAACGGATGACCCTGTCGACGCTGAAGACCATGAACGTGCAGATGACCGACCTGCGCGACGCGATGAAGGTGGCGCCGGTGGCCTCCGCCGGCTCGGCCGCTTCCGCCGCGGCGGGCTCGGTAGCCAACAGCTTCGGCGCCGATGCGCTGATGCAGGCGGCCAGGAACGCGATGGGCGGCATCCCCGGGCTCGCCAAGCCGGCCGCCGCGCCGCAACCCGAGCCGGCGCCGGAACCCGCGCCCGCACCGGCGCCGAAATCCAGGTCCAAGGCCGCCGCCGCGGAGCCGCCGGCCGCCGCCACCGGCGTGGTCGACCCGATGCAGTGGTGGGGCGCGCTCACCAAGCAGTTCACCCAGCTGGCCGCCACGGCGATGAAGGACAGCGCCACCGACGCCGCGAAGAACCTGGCCGGCGCGATGATGAAGCAGGGCATGGACGCCGCGGGCGAGACCCTCAAGAAGGCCGTGGCCGTGCCGGCCGGCGTCGCCGCCAAGGCGATGTCGGCGGCCACCCAGGCCGCGGGCGCCACGGGCGCCAGGGCCGCGGCGAAGAAGGCGGCCGCGAAGAAGGCCCCTGCCCGCAAGACTGCCGCGAGAAAGGCGGCCAAGCCTCGTGCGAACTGAACCCACCTTCGGCGACCCGCCGTCCACCGTCGCGGATCCGGGCTGGGCCAACACCGTGCCGCCCACGCTCGATCCCCAGGCCGCCGCGGCGCCGCTGCCCGCCACGCCCGCGTCCACCGACGCGCCCTCGGTCGCGTCCGACAAGCCGGCGCGTCCGCCCGTGGCGCAGCCCGCGCTCGTCGCCGCGCTGCGTGCGCTGCTGCCGCCGCACGCGCTGCTGTGGCGCCACGAGGACACCACGCCCTACGAGTGCGACGGCCTGACGGCCTACCGCGAACGGCCGCTCGCCGTGGCCCTGCCCGAGACCGAGGACCAGGTGTCGGCCGTGCTCGCCGCCTGCCATCGCCTGGGCGTGCCCGTGGTCGCGCGCGGCGCGGGCACCGGGCTGTCGGGCGGCGCGATGCCGCACGCGCAGGGCCTCACGCTCTCGCTCGCCAAGTTCAATCGCATCGTGAAGGTCGACACGCGCGCTCGCACCGCCACCGTGCAGTCGGGCGTGCGCAACCTGGCCATCAGCGAGGCCGTGGCGCCGCACGGCTTCTACTACGCGCCCGATCCGTCCAGCCAGATCGCCTGCACCATCGGCGGCAACGTGGCCGAGAACTCCGGCGGCGTGCACTGCCTGAAGTACGGGCTGACGCTGCACAACGTGCTGCAGGTGCGCGGCTTCCTGGCCGACGGCACGCCGGCCACGTTCGGCTCGCTCGCGCTCGACGCGCCGGGCCTCGACCTGCTGTCGGTGGTGGTGGGCAGCGAAGGCATGCTGGCCGTGGTCATCGAGGTGGTGGTCAAGCTCACGCCCAAGCCGCAGGTGGCGCGCTGCATCATGGCCAGCTTCTCCGACGTGCGGCACGCGGGCGACGCGGTGGCGGCCATCATCGCCGACGGCCTCATCCCGGCCGGCCTCGAGATGATGGACAAGCCGATGACGGCCGCCGTCGAGGCCTTCGTGCATGCCGGCTACGACCTCGACGCCGCGGCCATCCTGCTGTGCGAGAGCGACGGCACGCCCGAGGAGGTGGAGGAAGAGATCGTGCGCATGGAGCAGGTGCTGGTGCGCGCCGGCGCCACGCGCCTGGAGGTCAGCGCCGACGAGGCGCAGCGCCTGAAGTTCTGGAGCGGCCGCAAGAACGCGTTCCCCGCGTCGGGCCGGCTGAGCCCCGACTACATGTGCATGGATTCCACGATCCCGCGCGCGCGCCTGGCCGACATGCTGCTGGCCATCGCCGACATGGAGAAGAAGTTCGCGCTGCGCTGCTGCAACGTCTTCCACGCGGGCGACGGCAACCTGCATCCGCTGATCCTGTTCGATGCCAACGACGCCGACCAGCTGCACCGCGCCGAGGCCTTCGGCGCCGAGATCCTCGAGCTCTCGGTGGCGATGGGCGGCACCATCAGCGGCGAGCACGGCGTGGGCGCCGAGAAACTGAATTCGATGTGCGTGCAGTTCTCCGAGACCGAGCGCGCGCAGATGTTCGCCCTCAAGGCCGCCTTCGACCCGCAGGGCCTGCTCAATCCGGGCAAGGTCATCCCCACGCTGCATCGCTGCGCCGAGTACGGCCGCATGCACGTCAAGCGCGGCGCACTGGCCTTTCCCGAGCTGGAACGTTTCTGATCTGATGAACGACACCCTCATCGGCCTGGCCGAGCGCGTCCGCCAGGCGGCCGCGGCCAAGGCCATATTGCGCATCCGCGGCGGCGCCACCAAGCAGTCCATGGCCGGCGTCATCTCCGACGCCGCCACGCTGGACATGCGTGGCTACTCCGGCATCGTCGACTACGCGCCCACCGAGCTGGTGGTCACGGCGCGCGCCGGCACGCCGCTGGTGGAGCTCGAGCGCGTGCTGGCCGAGCGCGGCCAGTGCCTGCCCTTCGATCCGCCGCGCTTCGCCGACGCCGACGGCCGGCTCAGCGGCACCGTCGGCGGCATGGTGGCCTCGGGCCTGGCCGGCCCCGGCCGCGCGGCCGTCGGCGGCGTGCGCGACTACGTACTGGGCGTGCTGCTGCTCAACGGCCGCGGCGACCTGATGCACTTCGGCGGCCAGGTGATGAAGAACGTGGCGGGCTACGACGTGTCGCGCCTGGTGGCCGGCTCGTGGGGCGCGCTCGGCGCGATCTGCGAGGTCTCGCTGAAGGTGCTGCCGATGCCCGTGGCCACCACCACGCTGCGCTTCGACATGCGCCAGGCCGAGGCGCTCGAGTGCCTGCACGCCTGGGCCGGCCAGCCGCTGCCGCTCAACGCCAGCGTGTGGTGGCGCGACACGCTGGCCATCCGCCTGCGCGGCGCCCACGCGGCGGTCGAGGCCGCGGTCAGGCGCCTGGGCGGCGAGGTCATCCCACCCGATCTCGGCAACGCGTTCTGGGAGGGCCTGCGCGACCAGCGCGACGAGTTCTTCATCGAGGCCCGCGCGGCCGCCGAGCGCGAGAAGAGCGCGCTGTGGCGGCTGGCGCTGCCGGCCACGACCCCGGTGCTGCCGTCCTTCCTCGACACCCTGATCGAATGGGGCGGCGCGCAGCGCTGGGTGGTCGCGCCCGCGGAGGACACGCTGGTGATGCATCGCGCCGAGCGCGCCGGCGGCAGCGCGTTCCGCGTCACCGGCGGCGTGGGCGACGGCGCCGGCTATGCGACGCCGCTCTCGCCCGCGTTGCTGGCCATCCACAAGCGGCTGCGAGAATCGTTCGACCCGGACGGCGTCTTCGTGCCCGGCCGCCCGATGCGCTTCAGTTCGTGATCCCATGCAGACCAAGCTAGCCCCCGAATTCGCAGGCACGCCCGATGGCATCGAGGCCGAGGCCATCCTGCGCAAGTGCGTGCACTGCGGGTTCTGCACCGCCACCTGTCCCACCTACCAGCTGCTGGGCGACGAGCTCGACGGCCCGCGCGGCCGCATCTACCTGATGAAGCAGGTGCTCGAGGGCCAGGAGCCGACGCGCGCCACGCAGCTGCACCTGGATCGCTGCCTCACCTGCCGCAACTGCGAGTCCACCTGCCCGTCGGGCGTCGAGTACGGCAAGCTCGTGGATATCGGCCGGCGCGTCGTCGACGCCAAGGTGGAACGCCCTGCCGGCGAGCGCGCCAGGCGCTGGCTGCTGCGCGAAGGGCTCACGTCGCCGCTGTTCGCGCCCGCGCTCCGGCTGGGCCAGGCGATGCGGCCGCTGCTGCCGAAGACGCTGAAGGGCAAGGTGCCCGACAAGGCCTCGAGCGCGGCCACGGCGCGCGAGGCCCTGTGGCCGCAGCGCGTCCACGCGCGCAAGGTGCTGATGCTGATGGGCTGCGTGCAGCCCGCCATGAAACCCAACATCAACGCCGCCACCGCGCGCGTGCTCGATCTCGCCGGCGTGCAGGCCATCGTGCCCGACGGCACCGGCTGCTGCGGCGCGGTGCGCAGCCACGGCGGCGACCACGACGGCGGCCTGGACGACATGCGCCGCAACATCGACGCCTGGTGGCCGTGGGTGGCCGGGCTCACCGACGCGGGTACGGTGGAGGCCATCGTGATGAACGCGTCGGGCTGCGGCGTCACCGTCAAGGACTACGGCCACGCGCTGGCGGGCGATCCCGAGTACGCCGGGAAGGCCGCTCGCGTGAGCGCGCTCACGCGCGACCTGAGCGAGCTCCTGGATGGCTTGATGCCGGCGCTGCTCGCGCACTGGCAGGGCGTGCGCGAGCGCCGCGGCGCGGAGTCGCCCGGGCACGCGCCGGGCACGCCGCTGGTGTTCCATCCGCCGTGCACGCTGCAGCACGGCCAGCAGCTGCGCGGGGGCGTCGAGCGCATGCTGGCCGCGCTCGACTTCGACGTGCGGCTGGCGGCCTCCGAGAGCCACCTGTGCTGCGGCTCGGCCGGCACCTACTCCGTGCTGCAGCCCGTGCTGGCCACGCAGCTGCGCGACCGCAAGCTGGCGGCGCTCGCCGCCGCGCAGCCCGAGCCGCGCGCCATCGTCTCGGCCAACATCGGCTGCATCTCGCACCTGCAGTCGGGCACCGCCACGCCGGTGCGGCACTGGATCGAGCTCGTCGACGAGAGGCTGGCGGGATGAGCGCCGTCGTCCTCATCGCGACCACCGGCGCGCCGCAGCTGCGCCGCGCGGTCGAGAGCGTGCTCGCGCAGACCCTGCCCACCGCCTGCTACGTGGTGTGCGACGGGCCGCAGTACCGCGCACAGGTGGAGCAGGCGCTGGCGGGCCTGGACGTGCCCGTGTGCGTGCTGCCGCGCAACGTCGGTGCCGACGGTTTCTACGGCCACCGCATCTACGCCGCGTTCGCCCACCTGGTCGACGAGGAGCACGTGCTGTTCCTCGACCAGGACAACTTCCTCGCGCTCGATCACGTCGCGCAATGCGTGGACCTGATCGCCGCGAAGCGCCTGCAGTGGTGCTACAGCCTGCGCAACATCTGCGCCGCGGACGGCGAGTTCGTCTGCCGCGACGACTGCGAGAGCCTGGGCAAGTGGCCGGCGTTCACCAACGCCCACCTGATCGACACCAACTCGTACTGCATCCGCCGCGAGGTGCTGCTCCAGAGCGCCCACGTGTGGCACGGCAAGTGGGGCCAGGACCGCGTGTTCGCGCAGGTGATGATGCAGAACTTCAAGGCGTTCGACTGCACCGGCCGATACTCCGTGCAGTATTGCCTCGGCGGCAACGAGGGCTCGGTGACGAAGGAATTCTTCGAGCAGGGCAACACGCAGATGCTGCAGCGCTACAAGCGCGGCTTTCCCTGGGCGAGGGCCTGAGCATGTTGCGAGTCGCCCTGGCCGCCCTTGCGTCCATGACGCTGTCCGTAGCCATGGCCGGCGCGCCGCCCACCGTTCCCGACACCATGGCCCAGCGCGTGCAGCCCTGCACCGCCTGCCACGGCAAGGAAGGCCGGTCGACGCAGCTGGGCTTCTTCCCGCGCATCGCCGGCAAGCCCGCGGGCTACCTGTACAACCAGCTCGACAACTTTCGCAGCGGACGGCGCGCCTATCCGACGATGACCTATTTCGTCGAGCAGATGTCCGACGACTACCTGCGCGAGATCGCCGGCTACTTCGCGTCGCTGGAGCTGCCCTACGCACCGCCGCAGACCGTGGACGCGCCGCCCGACGAGATCCGCCGCGGCGAGGCCCTGGTGCGCCAGGGCGACGCGGCGCACGGCATCCCGGCCTGCGTGCAGTGCCACGGCGCCGCCATGACCGGCGTGCTGCCGGCCATTCCCGGCCTGCTGGGCCTGCCGCGCGGCTACCTGGTGGAGCAGTTCGGCGCCTGGCGCACCGGCCAGCGCAAGGCGCTCGCGCCCGACTGCATGGCGAAGATCGCCACGGCCCTCACGCCGGCCGACATCACGGCGGTCGCGACCTGGCTGTCCGCGCAGCCGGTGTCGCTGCCGCCGGCCGCGGCCGACACGCTCGCGCGGCCGCTGCCGCTCGCGTGCGGGAGCGTCTCGCCATGACGCGCCGGCGCACGGCGGCGCTGGTGCTGGTGCTGGCCACGATCGTCGTCGCCGGCGCGGGGCTGGTCGCCTGGCTCAACGTGCGCGGCGAGGATCCGCTCACCGGCGACGCCGGCAGCTTCGCCGCCACGCCGGAGCAGGTGGCTCGGGGCGCCTACCTGGCGCGCGCCGGCAACTGCGCGGCCTGCCACACCGACCGCGGCGGCGCGGCGTTCGCCGGCGGCAAGGGCATCGCCACGCCGTTCGGCACGGTCTACGCCAGCAACCTCACGCCCGACGCGAAGACCGGCATCGGCGGCTGGTCGGCCGCGCAGTTCTGGCGCGCGATGCACAACGGGCGCTCGGCCGACGGCCGCCTGCTCTATCCCGCGTTCCCGTACCCGAACTTCACGGAGATCACGCGCGCCGATTCCGACGCGCTGTTTTCCTGGCTGCGCTCGCAGGTTCCGGTCACGCAGGTCAACCGGCCGCACGAGCTGCGCTTCCCGTACAACCTGCAGGCCTCGCTGGCGGTGTGGCGCGCGCTGTTCTTCACGCCGGGCGTCTACGAGCCCGCGCCGGAGCGCTCGGCGCAATGGAACCGCGGCGCCTACCTAGTGCGCTCGCTGGGCCACTGCGCCGCCTGCCATTCGCCGCGCAACGCGTTCGGCGCCACCCGCGACAGCCTGGAGCTCAGCGGCGGCCTGATCCCGCTGCAGAACTGGTACGCGCCATCGCTGGCCTCCGGCGCCGAGGCCGGGGTCGCCGACTGGTCGTCGCGCGAGGTGGCCGACCTGCTCAAGACCGGGCTCACGCCGCGCGGCGCCGCGCTGGGGCCGATGGCCGAGGTGGTGTTCCGCAGCACCCAGCACCTCACCGATCCGGACATCGCCGCGATGGCCGAGTTCCTCAAGAGCCTGCCGCAGGCGCCCGCGCACCGGGGCACGCCGGCGAAGCTGGACAAGGCCGTGCAGGCCCACGGTGAGGTGCTCTACAAGGATCACTGCGCCAGCTGCCACGGCGCCAACGGCGAAGGCGGCGCGGGGCCACGGGGCGTCGTCTACGTGCCGCTGGCCGGCAACGGCAAGGTGCTCCTGGAGACGCCGGCCAACTTCATCCACATCGTCGTCAACGGCGGGTTCCCGCCCACGACCGCAGGCAACCCGCGCCCGTACGGCATGCCGCCGTTCGGGCCGTCGCTGAAGGACGATGAGATTGCCGTGCTGGCCACCTGGGTGCGCAACGCCTGGGGCAACGCCGCGCCGCCGGTGAGCGCGCTGGACGTGCTGAACGCGCGCTGAGCGTCGAGGGGGCTCAGCCGGCGTCGATGCCGGCCGCGGCCAGCACGTCGGCCAGCAGCGTCACCTCGCCGCAGCCACGCGCCCGGTAGCCCGGCAACGCGTCGACGTCGGCGCGGAACGGCTCGCTGCGCAGGATCGCCAGCACCTGAGCGATCTCGGGACGCTCCAGCGCGTCGCGGCGGCAGATCGCGAAGTAGCGCTCGGTGGCCAGCGGCAGGAAGTCCAGCTTGAAGTGGCGCGCGGGCCGCTCCAGGCCGAAGCCGGCGTCGGCCATGCCGCTGCCCACGAACGCGGCCACCGCGGCGTGCGTGAACTCGCCGTGCTCGTAGCCCACGATGGTGTCGGGCGCGACGCCGGCCTCGGCCAGCAGCGCGTCGAGCAGGAAGCGCGTGCCCGACCCGCGCTGGCGGTTGATGAAGCGCAGGCCGGGCCGCGCGAGGTCGCCCAGCCCCGTGACGCGCAGCGGGTTGCCCGGCGCCAGCATCAGGCCCTGCGTCCTGTCGGTGATGCCGATCACGGCGTGCTCGTGCGGCACCAGCCAGCGCGCGTAGAACTCCCAGCCGCGCGCCTCGAGGGCGCCGTGCGGCACGTGGAAGCACGCGAGGTCGCTCGCGCCGTCGTGCAGCGACGCGGCCGCGTCCTGGCTGCTGGTGTAGACGCGCTCCACGTCGACGCCCGCGTCGCGCAGCATGGCCATCAGCTTCTCGATGGCGAAGCCGTGGCTCGCGTGGATGCGCAGCAGGCGCTGCGGCGGCGCCAGCACGCGCTGCAGTTCCACCTCCAGCTCGGATGCCAGCGTGTCGAGCGCGGGGGCGAGCCGCGCGGCGATGCGGCGGTCGGCCCAGACGAGCTTGTCGCCCAGCGGCGTCAGGCGCGAGCCGCGGCCTCGTTCCATCTGCAGCAGCGGGGCACCGAACCAGGCCTCGCCCTGGCGGATCGTGTCCCACGCGTGGCGGTACGACAGCCCGGCGCGCTGGCACGCGGCGGCGATGCTGCCGGTCTCGGCCACGCAGGCCAGCAGGGCGATCAGGCGCGGGCCCAGCATGTCCAGGCCGTCGTGGGAGATCGTCCACTGCGGACGGATCGAGATCTTGTGCACTGCAGTAAGGCGCCTCCTGCGCGACTCCCCGGCGATTCTCGGGCGATGGTACAGCGCGAGCCTCGAGCGGCCGTCGATGGCGATGGCCGGTCATGCCCCAGGGGGTAGTCCCCGGCCTGTCCAGGGGATGTCGCTTTTTGCCGTCGAGTTGAACTCGGCAATGCAACAAGAAGTACGAAGCCGGTATCGCCAATTCATGTTGCGATGCAGCGGAAACGCCGCTAAACGGCGGCCGGAATCGGTCGAAGGGCGGGTTGGAGCGGTCGATCCTAGGGTTCGTATTTAGGCGCCTGACCGCATATTGCAACGTGACCCAACGGATACTTAAAGTCGGGCAGATCGCCGGAGTTGGGACTACGGCGATGGATGTCCGCAGGTCATAAAAAGGATCAAGATGTCAACCGTCATGAACGGCTCTGCGGCCGCGCCTTCCTCCGGAGGCTGGCTATCGAAAGAGCGCACCGTCGCGGGCCCCGGCTTCAACCGGTGGCTTCTTCCGCCCGCGGCGCTCGCCATCCACCTGTGCATCGGCATGGCCTACGGCTTCTCCGTGTTCTGGCTGCCGCTGTCCAAGCTGCTGCCGGGCGCGGCGCTGTGCTCCAAGGATCCGTCCGCGGCCGACAACGGCCTGATGCAGTTCGTCAGCGCGATGGCCGGCACCGACACCAAGGCGCTGCGCTACGTCGTCGCCAAGGCGCTGTTCGGCGGCGTCAGCGAGCTGACGCTGTCCACCTGCAACTGGGACGTCTCGGCACTCGGCTGGATCTTCACGCTGTTCTTCGTGGTGCTGGGCTGCTCCGCCGCGCTGTGGGGCGGCTGGCTCGAGCACGTCGGCCCGCGCAAGGCCGGCGTCGTCGCCGCCGTCTGCTGGGCCGGCGGCATGGCGCTGTCCACCATCGGCGTGGCCACCCATCAGCTGTGGATCGTCGTGCTGTTCCTTGGCGTGATCGGCGGCGTCGGGCTGGGGCTGGGCTACATCTCGCCCGTGTCCACGCTGATCAAGTGGTTCCCCGATCGCCGCGGCATGGCCACCGGCATGGCCATCATGGGCTTCGGCGGCGGCGCGATGATCGGCTCGCCCCTGGCCGCCAAGCTGATGGCCGCATTCGGCAGCGACGGCACCAACGGCGTCCAGACGACGCTGCTGGTCATGGCCGCCGTCTACTTCGTCTTCATGATGGGCGGCGCGCTCGGCTACCGGATCCCGGCGGCCGGCTGGAAGCCCGAAGGCTGGACGCCGCCGGCGGCCGATGCCAGCAAGACGATGATCACGCGCGGCCACGTGAACGTGAAGCGCGTCTGGGGCATCCCGCAGTTCTGGCTCGTGTGGCTGGTGCTGTGCATGAACGTGTCCGCCGGTATCGGCGTGATCGGCCTGGCCAGCCCGATGCTGCAGGAGATCTTCGGCGGCCACCTGATCGGCCTCGACGCGAAGTACGGCGACCTGGCCAAGGCCGACCTGACGAAGATCGCGGGCGTGGCGGCGGGCTTCGCCGCGCTGATCAGCCTGTTCAACATCGGCGGCCGCTTCTTCTGGGCCAGCATCTCCGACAAGCTCGGCCGCAAGGCGACCTACGTGGTCTTCTTCCTGCTGGGCGCCGCGATGTACGCCAGCCTGCCGAACACCGCGGGCGTGTCCAAGGGCCTGTTCGTCGCCGCGGTCTGCGTCATCCTGAGCATGTACGGCGGCGGCTTCGCCACGGTGCCGGCCTACCTGTCCGACCTGTTCGGCACGCAGATGGTGGGCGCCATCCACGGCCGGCTGCTCACCGCGTGGTCCACGGCCGGCATCCTGGGCCCGGTCGTCGTCAACTACATGCGCGACTACCAGCTGGGCCTCGGCATCCCGCGCGAGCAGGTCTACAACCAGACGATGTACATCCTGGTGGGCTTCCTCGCCATCGGCCTGATCTGCAACCTGCTGATCCGTCCGGTCGACCAGAAGTACTTCATGACCGACGAGGAACTCGCCGAGGAGAAGCGCCTCGCGCACGAGCGCGCCGCCGCCAACGCCGTCACGGGCGAGGGCGTGGCGACCGCGCCCAGCAGCACGGCCACCGTGGCGCTGGCCTGGCTGGCCGTCGGCATTCCGCTGGCTTGGGGCGTCTGGCAGACGCTGATCAGTGCGGCCAAGCTCTTCAACTGACGACCTCCGGGGCATGCCCCGAGGGTCCGCGCCGCAGCCGCCACACGGGCCTGCGGCGACGGCCCCGCAACGCGAGTGCCTGCAACAGGCGCTCGCGCTCCACCTGCCGGACATCCCGGCCGAGGTCCCGGGCGGCAGCGCCTCCGCGTTGCTGCCCGTCCTCCACCACATCCAGGACGCGCTGGGCTTCGTGCCGCCGGCGCTCGTCCCCGAGATCGGCGCCGCGCTGAGCCTGTCGCGGGCCGAGGTGCACGGCGTCGTCACCTACTACCACCACTTCCGCAGCGCCCCCGCGGGCCGCCACGTGGTGCAGATCTGCCAGGCCGAGGCCTGCCGCGCCAACGGCGCCGTGGCGTTGATGGCCCACGCGAGCGCGCGTCTCGCGTGCGCGCCCGGCTACACGCGTGCCGACGGCGGCGTCACGCTCGAGCCCGTCTACTGCCTGGGGCTGTGCGCCACCGGGCCCGCTGCCATCGTCGACGACAAGCTTCGCGCGCGGGTGTCCGCCGCCACCGTCGACGATTGGGCCAGCCGTTTCGAGGACGCGCGATGAACCTGCTGTCCATGCTCTACCTCTCCCGCGACGCCGCGGCAGTGGCGGCGGGCGCGGACGAGGTCTCCGAGGCGCTGCGGGACGCGGCGGTCGCACGCGGCGACGTGTTGAACCACGTCCGCACCGGCTCGCGCGGCATGCTCTGGCTGGAGCCGCTTCTCGAAGTCGAGACGCCCGCCGGCCGAGTCGCGTTCGGCCCCGTGACTGCGGCGGACGTGCCGTCGCTGGTCGATGCGGGCGTCCTCGACGACGCGAACCGCCTCGAAGGGCTGCGCGATACCTTGCGGACGCACCCGCTGCACCTGGGGCTGACTGAGCAGATTCCCTACTTCGCGAAGCAGCAGCGCATCACGTTCGCGCGCGTCGGCGTCACCGACCCGCTGTCGCTAGACGACTACGCCGCGCTCGGCGGCTGGGCCGGCCTCGACAAGGCGCTCGCGATGGCGCCGCCGGCGGTCGTCGACGCGGTCGTCGAGTCGGGGCTGCGCGGCCGCGGCGGCGCCGCGTTCCCGGCCGGCATCAAATGGAAGACCGTGGCCGCGGCCGTCGCGCCGCGCAAGGCCGTGGTCTGCAATGCCGACGAGGGCGACTCCGGCACCTTCTCCGACCGCATGCTGATGGAGGGCGACCCGTACACGCTCGTCGAGGGCATGGCCATCGCGGCCGTGGCCGTCGGCGCGACCTGCGGCGTGATCTACGTCCGCTCCGAATACCCGCACGCCGAGGCCGCGTTGCGCGAGGCCATCGCGCGCGCGACGGCCGCCGGCCACATCGGCGCGGCGCTGCGCGGCAGGGGCCCCGAGTTCCGGCTCGACGTGCGCCGCGGCGCCGGCTCCTACGTCTGCGGCGAGGAGACGGCGCTGCTGGAAAGCATCGAGGGCCGGCGCGGCGTGGTGCGGGCCAAGCCGCCGCTGCCGGCGCTGCACGGCCTGTTCGGCTGGCCCACGGTCATCAACAACGTCATCACGCTGGCCAGCGTGCCGCGCATCCTGGCCGACGGCGCGGCCTCGTACCACGCGTTCGGCGCGGGACGCTCGCGCGGCACGCTGCCGTTCCAGCTCGCCGGCAACCTGAAGCAGGGCGGCCTGGTCGAGCTGCCCTTTGGCGTCACGCTGCGCGAGCTGCTGTTCGACTTCGGCGGCGGTTCGCGCTCCGGCCGACCGATCAAGGCGGTGCAGGTGGGCGGGCCTCTCGGAGCCTACGTGCCGGAGTCGCAGTGGGACGTGCCGATCGACTACGAGGCCTACGCGGCCGTCGGCGCCACCGTGGGCCACGGCGGCATCGTCGCGCACGACGACACGGCCGACCTGGCCGGCCTCGCGCGCTACGCGTTCGAGTTCTGCGCGCTCGAGTCCTGCGGCAAGTGCACGCCGTGCCGCATCGGCTCCACGCGTGGCGTCGAGGTCGTGGAACGTCTCGTCGCCGCGCCGGTCTCACTGAAGGGCGCGCAGGAAGAGCTGTTGCGCGACCTGTGCGACACCATGGTCTCGGGCAGCCTGTGCGCGATGGGCGGCATGACCCCGTTCCCGGTGTTGTCTGCGCTGGATCACTACCCTGAAGACTTCGGCTTGCCGCGGCGCGCCGCGGCGGGAGATCGATGATGCTGAGCCTGAACGACCCCCATCCGGACCTCGACCTCGGCACGCCCGCCAGCGAGTCCACGCAGGTGGTGACGTTGACGATCGACGGCGTCGCCGTGACCGCCCCCGCCGGCACCTCGGTGATGCGCGCGGCGATCGACGCCGGCATCTCCGTGCCCAAGCTCTGCGCCACCGATTCGCTGGAACCGTTCGGCTCGTGCCGGCTGTGCCTGGTGGAGATCGACGGCCGGCGCGGCACGCCGGCGTCGTGCACCACGCCCGTGGAGGCCGGCATGTCGGTGCGCACGCAGAGCGCCAGGCTCGCGAAGCTGCGCAAGGGCGTGATGGAGCTCTACATCTCCGACCACCCGCTCGACTGCCTCACCTGCAGCGCCAACGGCGACTGCGAGCTGCAGGACATGGCCGGCGCCGTCGGCCTGCGCGAGGTGCGCTACGGCTATGCGGGCAGCAACCACCTCGGCGCGAAGAAGGACGAGTCCAACCCGTACTTCACCTTCGACGCCAGCAAGTGCATCGTCTGCAACCGCTGTGTGCGCGCCTGCGAGGAGACGCAGGGCACCTTCGCGCTCACCATCTCGGGCCGCGGGTTCGACTCGCGCGTGTCGCCCGGCATGGACGAGCCGTTCATGGAGAGCGAGTGCGTGAGCTGCGGCGCCTGCGTCAGCGCGTGCCCCACCGCCACGCTGCAGGAGAAGACGGTCATCAACCTGGGCATGCCCACGAAGAGCGTCACCACCACCTGCGCCTACTGCGGCGTCGGCTGCGGCTTCAAGGCCGAGGTGCGCGGCAGCGAGGTGATCCGCATGACGCCGTGGAAGGACGGCAAGGCCAACGAGGGCCACTCGTGCGTGAAGGGCCGCTTCGCCTGGGGCTACGCCACGCACAAGGACCGCATCACGAAGCCGATGATCCGGGCGAAGATCACCGACCCGTGGCGCGAGGTGTCGTGGGACGAGGCGATCGCCCACGCGGCGTCCGAATTCAGGCGGCTGCAGGCGCAGTTCGGGCGCGACTCCATCGGCGGCATCACGTCGTCCCGCTGCACCAACGAGGAGACCTACCTCGTGCAGAAGCTTGTGCGCGCGGCCTTCGGCAACAACAACGTCGACACCTGCGCCCGCGTCTGCCATTCGCCCACCGGCTACGGCCTGGGCCAGACCTATGGCACCTCGGCCGGTACGCAGACCTTCAAGTCGGTGGACAAGTCCGACGTGATGGTCGTCATCGGCGCCAACCCGGCGGCGGCGCATCCGGTGTTCGCCTCGCGCATGAAGCGCCGCATCCGCCAGGGCGCGAAGCTGGTGGTGGTCGACCCGCGGCGCACCGAGATGGTCGACGCGCCGCACCTGAAGGCCGACTTCCACCTGCAGCTTCGGCCCGGCACCAACGTCGCGCTGATCGATGCGATGGCGCACGTGGTGATGACCGAGAACCTGCACGACGCCGCCTATGTGGCCGAGCGCTGCGACGACAAGAGCTTCGCGCAGTGGCGCGAGTTCGTGATGCGGCCGGAGAACTCGCCCGAGGCGATGGAGGCCGCCACCGGCGTGCCGGCCGCCGACGTCCGCGGCGCCGCCCGCCTGTACGCCACCGGCTCGGCCACCGGCACCGCCGCCGACCTTGCCGCGCGCGCGGCCGCCGGCCTGCCGCGGCCCAACGGCGCGATCTACTACGGCCTGGGCGTGACCGAGCACTCGCAGGGCTCGACGATGGTGATGGGCATCGCCAACCTCGCGATGGTCACCGGCAACGTCGGCCGCGAAGGCGTGGGCGTGAACCCGCTGCGCGGCCAGAACAACGTGCAGGGCTCGTGCGACATGGGCTCGTTCCCGCACGAGCTGCCCGGCTACCGCCACATCGGCGGCGCCGAGGTCCGCGAGCAGTTCAACAAGGCGTGGGGCGTCACGCTCCTGGCCGAGCCGGGCCTGCGCATCCCCAACATGTTCGACGCCGCGCTGTCGGGCCAGTTCAAGGGCCTGTACTGCCAGGGCGAGGACATCGTGCAGTCGGACCCCGACACCCAGCACGTGGCCGGTGCGCTGCAGGCGATGGAATGCGTGGTCGTCCAGGACATCTTCCTCAACGAGACCGCCAAGTACGCCCACGTGTTCCTGCCGGGCTCGTCGTTCCTCGAGAAGGACGGCACCTTCACCAACGCCGAGCGGCGCATCTCGCGCGTGCGCAAGGTGATGGCGCCGCTGTCGGGCGTGGGCGACTGGGAGGCCACGGTCATGCTGTCCAACGCGCTCGGCTACCCGATGGCGTACACGCATCCCGAGCAGGTCATGCAGGAGATCGCGGCGCTGACGCCCACCTTCGCCGGCGTGAGCTACGAGAAGATCGACCGCCTGGGCAGCGTTCAGTGGCCCTGCAACGACAGCACCGACGAGGCCGGCACGGCCATCATGCACGTCGACCATTTCGTGCGCGGCAAGGGCCGCTTCGTGATCACGCAATACGTGCCCAGCGACGAGAAGGTCACCCGCAAGTTCCCGCTGCTGCTGACCACCGGGCGCATCCTGTCGCAGTACAACGTGGGCGCGCAGACGCGGCGCACGCTCAACACGCAGTGGCACGACGAGGACCGCCTGGAGATCCATCCGCAGGACGCGCTGGACCGCGGCGTGAAGCAGGGCGACTGGGTTGGCATCACCAGCCGAGCCGGCGAGACGGTGCTGCGGGCCGACATCACGGAGCGCGTGCAGCCCGGCGTGGTCTACACCACCTTCCACTTCCCCGAATCGGGCGCCAACGTGATCACCACCGACAGCTCCGACTGGGCCACCAACTGCCCCGAATACAAGGTGACCGCGGTGCAGGTGATGCCGGTGGCGCAGCCCTCGTCGTGGCAGCGCGCCTACCGCGACTTCAGCGAGGACCAGGAACGCTTCCTGGCCGACGCGCGGCTCGGCGCCGGCGTCACGGTGACGGGAAAATGAAGATCGAGGCCCTGCCCCTGCAGGAAGACGGCGCGCAGCGCCTGGAGGTGCGCGTGCGGCGCGACGGCGCGGTCACCGAGTCGCAGGACTGGCTCGCCGACGAGGTGCCCGTGGCGCTGATCTTCAACGGCATCTCGCACGCGGTGATGCTGGCCACGCCGCTCGATCTCGAGGACTTCGCGCTCGGCTTCGGCCTCACCGAGGGCCTGCTGGAGCGCGCCGACGAGCTCTACGGCGTGGAGGTGCAGCCCGATCCGGCCGGCGTGCGCGTGGAGATGGAGGTGTCCAGCGCCTGCTTCGCGCGCCTGAAGGACAAGCGCCGCTCGATGGCCGGGCGCACCGGCTGCGGCCTGTGCGGCACCGAGAGCCTGGAACAGGTGGAGCCGCCGCTGCGTCCGCTGGCGCCCGCCACGACGCTGCTGTCGACCGCCGCGATCGCCGCGGCCTTGCGTGCCATGCCCGGGCGGCAGGCGCTGCAGCAGCGTACCGGCGCCACGCATGCGGCCGCGTGGTGCGGGCCGGACGGCCAGCTGCGCCTGGTGCGCGAGGACGTGGGGCGCCACAACGCGCTCGACAAGCTGGTGGGCGCGATGGTGGACGCGGGCCTGGACCCGCGCGACGGCTTCTGCTGCATCACCAGCCGCGCCAGCGTGGAGATGGTGCGCAAGGCGGTCGCCGTGGGCATCACCGCGCTCGTCGCCGTCTCCGCGCCCACGTCGCGCGCGGTCGCCACCGCGCGCTCGGCCGGCCTCGCGCTGGCCGGGTTCGCGCGCCGCGACGACCTCGTGCTCTATTCCGAAGCCGACCGCTTCAACTAGCCATGGACCTGCACAACCTCGTCGTCATGGCCAACCGCATCGGCAGCTTCTTCGAGGCGCAGCCCGATCGCGACGAGGCGCTGGCCGGCATCGCCGACCACGTGAAGAAGTTCTGGGAGCCTCGCATGCGCGCCCAGATCCTCGCTGCAGTCGACGCCGGCGCCGACACGGGCCTCAGCGAGATCGTGCGCGCCGCGCTGGAGAAGCACCGCGCCATGCTGCAGCCGGCCTGAAGCGCGTCAACGATCCAGCGCCGCGCGCTTCGGGTCGAACTTCCAGCCGGGCAGCAGGGCCTGCATCGCCGCCGCGTCGTCGCGCGCGCCCAGGCCGTGCCGCCGATAGAGCGCGTGCGCCTTCTCCACCTCGGCCATGTCCAGCTCGACGCCCAGGCCGGGCCGGGACGGCACCTGCACGAGGCCGCCGCGGATCTGGAGCGGCTCCTTCGTCAGGCGTTGCCCGTCCTGCCAGATCCAGTGCGTGTCGATGGCGGTGACGCGGCCCGGCGCCGCGGCGGCGACGTGCGTGAACATCGCCAGCGAGACGTCGAAGTGGTTGTTGGAATGCGAACCCCAGGTCAGGCCCCAGTCGCGGCAGGTCTGGGCGACGCGCACCGAGCCGGCCATGGTCCAGAAGTGCGGATCGGCCAGCGGGATGTCCACCGACTGCAGCGCCAGCGCGTGCGCGAGCTGGCGCCAGTCGGTGGCGATCATGTTGGTGGCGGTGGGCAGGCCGGTGGCGCGGCGGAACTCGGCCATCACCTCGCGGCCGGAGAAGCCGTCCTCCGAGCCGCACGGATCCTCGGCGTAGGCGACGGTGCCGCGCTGGTCGCGCATCAGGCGCACGGCCTCCTTCAGCGACCACGCGCCGTTCGGATCCAGCGTGATCCGCGCGTGCGGGAAGCGCTCGTGCAGCGCGAGGATCGCCTGCACCTCCTCGTCGCCGCGCAGCACGCCGCCCTTCAGCTTGAAGTCGTTGAAGCCGTAGCGCGCGTGCGCGGCCTCGGCCAGGCGGACGATGGACTCCGGCGTCAGGGCCGGCTCGTGGCGCAGGCGCGCCCAGGCGTCGGGGCCTTCGGGGTCGCTGGCGTAGGGCAGGTCGGTGCGCGTGCAGTCGCCGATGTAGAACAGGTAGCCCAGCATCTCGACGGCGTCGCGCTGCTGGCCCTCGCCCAGCAGCGCCGCCACCGGCACGCCCAGGTGCTGGCCCAGCAGGTCCAGCAGCGCCGATTCGATGGCCGTGGCGGCGTGGATGGTGGTGCGCAGGTCGAAGGTCTGCAGGCCGCGGCCGCCGGCGTCGCGCTCGGCGAAGCGGCGCTGCACCTCGCCGACGATGCGCTGCTGCGAGCCCAGCGGCTGGCCGACCACCAGCGGCGCCGCGTCTTCCAGCGTCTGGCGGATCTTCTCTCCGCCGGGCACCTCGCCGACGCCGGTGCGGCCGGCGCTGTCGGTCAGCAGCAGCAGGTTGCGCGTGAAGAACGGGCCGTGCGCGCCGCTCAGGTTGAGCAGCATGCTGTCGCGGCCGGCCACGGGGATCACGCGGAGGGCGGCGATGGTGGGCGTCGAGGAGAGGGTCATGGGAAGTCCGGTCGTTTCAAGGTAGCGCTACCATTTGTGGGCGAGCGAAGCATAGCGGCAAGTCCCGGAGGCCGCAAGCCCGCCGGGTTCGTTCACGGTCTTCAGGCGCTGGCGCGCTCGACGATGGAGAAGCCGAGATCGACGATGCGCTCCGCCACGGCACGGCCTTCGGCGCGGTCGATGACGAACCGCGCCGCCTGGCGGCCGATCGCCGCGCCGTCGATGCGTACGGTGGTCAGCGCCGGCTCCAGGTCGGCCGCGAACTCGTTGTCGCCGAAGCCCACCACCGCGAGCTGCGACGGCACGGCCAGGCCGCGGACGCGGGCCTCGGTCAGCACGCCCAGCGCCAGCAGGTCGGAGCTGCAGAAGACAGCGTCCACGCCGCCGGGACGTGCCAGCAACTGGCCCAGCGCGTCGCGCCCGCTGCGCAGCGTGGTGGGCGCCGGCATCGTCACCGGCTCGACGTCGGCGAGTCCCAGCCCGCGCGCGGCCTCGTGGAAGGCGGCGAGGCGGCGCCGCGCGCGATCGTCGTCGCCCGCCACGACGGCCAGCCGGCGGCGCCCGCGGCCGTGCAGGAAGGCGGCCACCGCCTGGCCGATCCGCTCGTGCGAGAAGCCCACCAGCATGTCGATGGGCGTGGGAGTCAGGTCCCAGGTCTCGACCACGGGGATGTTGGCCGCCAGCAGGCGTCGCCGGCCCTCGGCGGAGTGCAGGATGCCCGTGAGCACGACGCCGTCGGGCCGGCGCCCGATGATCGCTTCCAGCAGGGCGTCCTCGCGCGATTCGGTGTAGCCGCTCTGGCCCAGCATCAACTGGTAGCCCGCGTCGTCCAGTGCCACCGTGAGCGCCTGGACGGTTTCCAGGAAGACGGGCCCCGACAGCGTGGGCACGACGGCCGCGACGAGCCGGCTGCGCGCGGAGGCCAGGCCGCCGGCGAGGCGGTTGGGGACGTAGCCCGACCGGCGCACCGCGGCGGTCACGCGCGCGAGCACCTCGGGCGACACGCGCTCGGGCGTGTTCAGCGCGCGCGACACCGTCATGGGCGCCACCTCGGCCAGTCGGGCGACATCGTGCAACGTCACCCCGCCGCTGCCGCGTCGACTGCGCCTGGCGCGAACCTCAGCTTCTTCCATGCGGCGATCTTACGCCGGCGTTAGCGCTAACCATCGCGGCACGAAAAACGCCCGCACGAAGCGGGCGCCGTTCGAACCGGAAACGGATCAGGAGACGATGAGCTTGACCGTGGCGCTGCCGGTGGCGCCCGCGCTGTCACGCACCGTGGCGGTCATGGTGTAGGTGCCCTTGACCGGCGCGGTCCAGTACAGGAAGCCGCTGGACATCAGCTTCATGCCGGACGGGGCGCCGGCGATGGTGTAGCTGAGCGTGCCGCCGTCGACGTCCTTGCCGGCGAGCATCGTGGAGAAGGTCGCGCCGGATTTCACGGTGTAGGTGGCGGCGGCGATCGTCGGCGCGTGGTTGGCCGCGGCGGCCGTGTCCGCGACCACCTTCAACGAGTAGAGGCCGCTGGCCGTCGCGCCGGCCGCAGTCCTGGCCGTGGCCGTGAACGTGTAGGTGCCGACGACCGGCGCGGGCCAGGAGAGCGCGCCGGCGCTCGTCACGGCCATGCCGCTGGGCGCGCTCGACAGCGAGTAGCTGGTGGTGGTGCCCGACGGCGCGGTCACGCCCAGCGATTGGCTGAACGCCGTTCCGGCCTTGGCGGTGTACGAGCCGCCCGGCACGACGGGCGCCTCCACCGTGGCTGCCGGCGTCGCGGCGGTGCCGGCGAGGACCTGCGCCAGCTGCGTGGAATTGGGCGTTCCCCAACCCGTGGCCTGGTCGTAGCCCGTGCCGGCGCGGCAGGTGGCGCAACTGCCGTTGGTGCCGTCGACGATGTCGCCGAACGAGGCCGCGTACGTGCCCGGAACCTTGGCGATCGACTGGTACAGCAGGCTGTGGAAGTCACCCAGCACGGCCTTGGCGTTGGCCACGCGCTGCGCGTTGGCCACCGCGACGATGCCCGCCCATTGCGGCGCGGCGATGCTGGTGCCGCCGTAGGCATTCCAGACGGTGGCTGCGCCCGGGAGCGTCAGCGCGACGTATTCGCCGGTCATCGGGTTGGCGTTGAACGCGACGTCCGGCACCGCGCGGCGCACCAGGGCGCTGCCGCCGGCCGGCACGACGCCGCTCTGCCACGCGGGCAGGGACTCGTAGGCGCTCATGCCGCCACCGGTATAGGCCCAGGCCGCCTCGTAGCGCGTGCCGGAGCCCGACCAGTTCAGGCTCGTGCCGCCCACGGCCAGCACGTGCGGCGAGACCGCCGGCCACAGCACCTGCGAGCCGGAATCGCCCGCGGCCGCCACGTAGGTCATGCCGGCGCCGGCGAAGTAGGAATCGGTGGTCGGCGCCCAGCCGGCCTCGGTCGAGCCGAAGCTCATCGTCACCACGCCGTGGCCCATCTTGGCGGCCAACAGGTTCGCGCCCAGGATGTAGCTGGACAGCGACGAGGGCATCTCGATGAGGACGATGCGGGCCAGCGGCGCGATCGCGTGAGCCCACTGCACGTCGAGCTTGCTCTCCGGCGCCCAGGTGGCGTTGTAGACCGGCACCGTGGACGTCATCGCGGCGGTGGCGGTGGCGTTGACCTGCGAGAACGTGCACGCCGACGGCGGCGTGGCCAGCGGCAGCGTGGCGGTGGCCGGGATGGCGACATTGGTGCAGGTGGGCAGGCCGAACTTCGCCGAGAAGAGGTTCAGGTCGGACAGCGCGGTGGCGTCGTGGTACGCGTCGATGATGTAGATCGTCTGGCCCGCGCCGAGCTGCGCCGCCAGGGTCGGCGAGATGGCCGCGCCCACGGCCGGCAGCGCCACGAGGCCGTAGGCCGCGCGGATCTGGGCCGGCGTGTGGACGGCGCCGATGATGGTGTTGGCCTGCGGGGCGGCCGTGTCGCCGCTGGCCGAGGCCACGCGCGCCTTCGACGCGTCGGCGATGCGCTTGACCAGGGCATCGCGCGACAGGCGGGCCGTGTCCAGCCCGGCGACGGCGCTGTCGACGGTGTAGGTCTTCGGGGCCTGGCGTGCCGAGGCGCTGGTGCCGCCGACGTCGGACTGGCCGGGTTCGTCGAGCAGGGCGGGCGCCATGTGGTACGACGGCGTGACCTCGGTCTGGGCCATCGCGGCGACGACGTTGTCGTCGAGCGAAGCGCCGGAAGGCTGCGAGGCGCTGGTGGGGGTGTCGGACGCCGTGGCGGTGTCGGGGCTGGTGCCGCCGCCGCAAGCCGCGAGGCCGGCAAGCAGGGCGATGGAGAGGGCCAGGGCGGGGGTGGCTTTCTGAGCCGGGCGATGACGATTCAAGACCGATCCTTCGATGAGCTGGGTTCATCGGCGGTCGGCGGATGGCACGGAGATCCCGAGGCCTCAAGGCATCGCGGAACAGCACGCCAGCACGCCGGCACGCCGGGTGTGGACAAGCAGCGAGCACCTCGAAGGACCAGCTGCCAGGCGCTGTTGAGGCGATCCCGTGTCCATGCGACAGGGGGATCGGCTCAGAGCAGCGAGTGCGTCTTGCGGGAAACGGGAAGGTATCCAGCGCGACTGATGGGTGCCGTATTGCTACGACGAGAGAATATTACCGAAGTATCTACTCGACCGTTGCCGGAGATGCAACAAGGTGCAGCTCTTCCATGGAAACAGGCTTTTGACCTGGTTTTCCGGTGACGGTCGAGAAAATTCATACAGTCGTGGCAATATTCCATTCGATGGATACTGAATTTAGGCGCCTGCCGGTCCGCGGGAGCGACCGCCGACCGAAGTTGGCGTCGATATTCGACCGTGGATATTCGCGGGCACGCAGCTTCAAACTGCCGGGCACGCCTTTTTCGGCCCCGGGCAGCCGGGCGCGCGATCTCGCCGCGCGACCTCGCGCGACTGCTGGTCGAGTGGAGTGCGGGTCATCCCGAACTCCCCACACGCTCCCAAGGCCGCGCGCCATGAGTATTTGGAATCGATCTGGCTCCTAACAACACACTGCAGCGAAAACCTAATTCCAGGTGTCGCGAGATGGAATATTTCGAATCGGAATTGATTCTCGTCCGTTATCGAGCGGCGTCCCGAACGGAGTCTGCTCGACAGTGGGCATCACGGTCGAGGAGGAGCGCTCGATAAGCCTCGTTCGGTCGGCATTCGGGCTCCCTAAGTTGGGTAAGGGAAAACGTTAACTTGCTGTCGAGCAGCAGCGGGAATACGGGTTGCAAAGAGTTACCCGCTATTCAACGCACGCCTTCAGCTTGCCCCTCAACCGCTAGGAGAAGACTCTATGAAACTGAACACCACACTCGTCGCGCTCGCACTGGCTCTGGCCGGTGGCGCGGCATCGGCCGCCACGGTCGGAACGCTGTACGACGCGGCCACCGACACCGCATTGGCCAACAATCCGGAAATCGGTCCGCAGCTGTACGCGGTGTTCGAGCAGGACGGCCCGGCGAGCCCGACGCCGACATTCGACTTCGTGTACAACTTCATCCTGGACGCCTCGTCGGACCTGAACGTGAGCGGCAACACGTACACCGGCCCGACCGTCGCCGCTGACACCGCCGACTTCACGCTTTACACGGGCACGTCGACCGGCAATTCGGGCAGCCCGACAAACGCGGTCGGCAGCGCCTTCTCGTTCGCCGGCCAGGTCATCCAGAACACGACGTTCTCCAACCTGACGGCCGGCAGCTATTTCTTCGAAGTGACCGGCACCACCTCGGCACCCCAGGGCGCCGCCTTCAACCTCACGATCCAGGCGCCTTCGGCGACCGGCCCGTTGCCGGCCGTACCCGAACCCACCAACATGGCCCTGCTGCTCGCCGGCCTCGGCCTGATGGGCTTCCTCGTGAAGCGCCGCTCGGCCAACTGACGAGCTGCGACAGCGGCGCGACGGCGCCGCTCCCCAGGCAAAGGCAGCGGCGAACGCTGCCTTTTTTTCGTCCTTCAGCGGCCCAGCGGCGCGATCGCCTCGGCCACCGCCTTCGGGCTCAGGTCGTCGGCCCGCATCGGATGCATGGCGCGCTGGACGTCCTCGCGCCGCTTCGGGTCGCTGAGCACGGGCCAGTTCTCGGAGAGCGCATGCAGCAGCAGCCCGGTGATCCTGTCCAGCTTCGGCCGCGTGACGGTGGCCAGGTCGGGGGCGTCGGGGAACTGGCCGCGCTTGAACACGTCCCAGCCCTGGAACAGCTCGTTCTGGGCGATCTTGGAGGCCTCGATCTGGGCCTTGAAGAAGCTCTCGGCCCAGGCCTGCGGCACGCCCAGGTCGCCTGCCTGGTGCCCCAGCGCGGCGATGACCTGCGCCTCGCGCGCCGCGTCCTCGATCGGGATGTGGTGGTTCCACTTGAACTCGGCCACGTCGGTGGCCAGCATCAGGCGCGCGTCGATCAGCGCGCGCAGCGACTCGATGCCCCACGGGTACGCGAGCCACTGCTCGTCGGCGCGCGCGAACGCGCCCGTCTCGATGGCCTGGTGCAGCCACTGGTCGACGTAGGCCTTCAGCGCGGCGTCGCGCGGCAGCAGCACGGCCTTCTCGGAGAAGTCGAAGGGCGCGTCGGGGTGGATGGCGCAGAGCCTGGGATGCAGGCGCTGCTGCAGGCGCGCCTCGATCGCGTCGGTGATCATCACGTCGGCGTCGCCGGCCACGATGCGGTCGAAGATCGTCACGTTGTCGGGATGCACCGTGAGCTTCGCGTGCGGCGCATGGGCGCGCGCGAAGCGCTCGTTGGTGCCGCCCGGGTTGACGATCAGGCGCACGTCGGGGCGGTCGATGTCGGCCAGCGACTGGTACTTGCCGGCGTCCTCGCAGCGCGCGATGGGCGTCTTGCCGTCGCGCAGGTACGGAATCGAGAACCAGGCCTTCTTCTGGCGCTCGAGCGACACCGACACGCCCCCCATCGCGAGATCGAACCGGTCGTCCGCGAGGTCGCCCATCATGCCGGCCCAGGTGGTGGGCACGACCTGCAGCTTCACGCCCAGCGAGCTGGCCAGGTCGGCGGCGAGCGCGATGTCCAGGCCGATGAAGCCGCCCGTGCCGACGCGGTAGCTGAACGGCTTGTAGTCGCCGGTGCTGCCCACGCGCAGCACGCCGCGCGCGATGATGTCGTCCAGGCGACTGGCCGTGGCCGATGGGCTCGTCGCCGGCTCCGCGGCGCGAGCGCCGGGCGAACTCAAGGTCGCGATGGCGAATGCGAGCGTGGCGAGCAGACGATGGCAGAGGGACACGGAGGGGCTCCAGCGACAGAACGAGGCCGCAGTCTATTCAAAGAGGGAGGCGCGCCCGGTGGCATCCGTGCGAATGTCCTCCCTGGTCAATTCAATGGCTGGCACGGCCATATAAGTTTTGACTATCGATCGATTAAGAAAGATGAATTGGTGCAATGACGCGCCGCTTGCGACAGTCGAAACCTTCAGAACCAGGAGATCAGCGAATGACCGAAGCCAAGTGCCCCTTCTCGAGCGGCGTCCGCCCGAATGCCGTTGCGAGCGCCCCGCGCAATGCCGACTGGTGGCCCAACCAGCTGAATCTGGACATCCTTCACCAGCAGTCGAGCAAGTCCGACCCGATGGGCGAGGCGTTCGACTACGCCGAGGCGTTCAAGAGCCTGGACCTTGACGCCGTGGTGACCGACCTGAAGGCCTTGATGACCGACTCGCAGGACTGGTGGCCGGCCGACTACGGCCACTACGGCCCGCTGTTCATCCGCATGGCCTGGCACGCGGCCGGCACCTACCGCATCACCGACGGCCGCGGCGGCGCGGGCAACGGCGCGCAGCGCTTCGCGCCGCTGAACAGCTGGCCCGACAACGGCAACCTCGACAAGGCGCGGCGCCTGCTGTGGCCGATCAAGCAGAAGTACGGCCGCCACCTGTCGTGGGCCGACCTGATCGTGCTGACCGGCAACGTGGCGCTCGAGTCCATGGGCTTCAGGACCTTCGGCTTCGCCGGGGGCCGCCCCGACATCTGGGAGCCGCCCCTCGATGTGTACTGGGGCCCCGAGAAGAAGTGGCTGGGCGACGAGCGCTACGGCGCCGGCCGCGAGCTCGCGAACCCGCTGGCCGCCGTGCAGATGGGCCTGATCTACGTGAACCCGGAAGGCCCGAACGGTAACCCCGACCCGGCGGCCTCCGCGCGCGACGTGCGCGAGACCTTCGCGCGCATGGCGATGGACGACGAGGAGACCGTGGCGCTGGTGGCCGGCGGCCACACCTTCGGCAAGGCGCACGGCGCCGGCCCGGCCACGCACGTCGGGGCCGAACCCGAGGGCGCGGGCATCGAGGCGCAGGGCCTGGGCTGGGCCAACAGCTTCGGCTCGGGCCGTGGCCTCCACGCGATCACCAGCGGCATCGAGGGCGCCTGGACACCCACGCCCACCACCTGGGACATGAGCTTCTTCGAGACGCTGTTCGGCTACGAGTGGGAGCTGACGAAGAGCCCGGCCGGCGCGCACCAGTGGAAGCCGAAGGCCGATACGGGGGCGGGTACCGTGCCGGACGCGCACGATCCCGCGAAGCGCCACGCGCCGATGATGACCACCGCCGACATGGCGCTGCGCATCGACCCGGCCTACGAGAAGATCGCGCGCCGCTTCCAGGCCGACCCGCAGGCCTTCGCGGACGCGTTCGCGCGCGCCTGGTTCAAGCTGACCCACCGCGACATGGGCCCGCGTGCCCGCTACCTCGGCGCGTTGGTGCCGGCCGAAGAACTGATCTGGCAGGATCCGATTCCCGCGGTCGACCATCCGCTGGTCGACGCGGCGGACGTCGCGCTGCTCAAGCGCACCCTCCTGGCGTCGGGTCTCGCGCCCGCGCAGCTGATCGGCGCCGCGTGGGCCTCCGCGTCCACGTTCCGCGGCGGCGACAAGCGCGGCGGCGCCAACGGCGCGCGCCTGCGCCTCGCGCCGCAGAAGGACTGGGCGGTGAACCAGCCGGCGCAGCTCGCGCAGGTGCTGGACGCCCTCGAAGGCATCCGCACCGGCTTCAACGCGGCGCAGTCCGGCGGCAGGAAGATCTCGCTGGCCGACCTGATCGTGCTGGGCGGCAGCGCGGCCGTCGAGGCCGCGGCGAAGCGGGCCGGCGTGGACGCGGAGGTGCCGTTCGCTCCCGGCCGCATGGACGCGTCGCACGCGCAGACCGACGTCGCCTCGTTCGAGCCGCTGGAGCCGCGCGCCGACGGTTTCCGCAACTACGCGCGCCCCGGCCTCGAGGGCCACGCGGCCGAACTGCTGGTCGACAAGGCACAGCTCCTGACGCTCACCGCGCCTGAGATGACGGTGCTGGTCGGCGGCCTGCGCGTGCTCGGGGCCAACGTCGGCGGCAGCGCGCACGGCGTGTTCACGAAGCGCCCGGGCACGCTGTCGAACGACTTCTTCGTCAACCTGCTGGACATGCGCACGCGCTGGCAGAAGTCGGCCACCGAGGGCGTGCTGGAGGGCCGCGACCGCGGCACCGACGAGCTGAAGTGGACGGCGACGGTCGCCGACCTGGCGTTCGGCTCGAACTCCCAGTTGCGCGCGATCGCCGAGGTCTACGGCGCCGCGGACGGCCAGGAAAAGCTCGTGCGCGACTTCGTGGCCGCATGGACGAAGGTGATGAACCTCGACCGCTACGACCTGATGTGACCGGGCGACGGCGCGGCTGAACCCGCGCCGGCCGCAGGCCCGTCGCGGCTCGGGTACCGTACGCGCTTCGCCCCGAGCCCGGAGATGCCCCGCATGGATGATTCGTCCCGCTACACGCCGCCCGACGTCTGGACCTGGAACAAGGAAAGCGGCGGCCGGTTCGCGAGCATCAACCGGCCCATCGCCGGCCCCACGCACGACAAGGCGCTGCCGGTGGGCCGCCACCCGCTGCAGCTCTATTCGCTGGCCACGCCCAACGGCGTCAAGGTGACCGTGATGCTGGAGGAACTGCTCGCCCTCGGGCACACCGGCGCGGAGTACGACGCCTGGCTGATCCGCATCAACGAGGGCGAACAGTTCGGCAGCGGATTCGTGGACGCCAATCCGAATTCGAAGATCCCGGCGCTGGTCGATCGCAGCGGCCCCGAGCCCGTGCGCGTCTTCGAGTCGGGCGCGATCCTGCTGCACCTGGCCGAGAAGTTCGGCGAGTTCCTGCCGGAGGGCGGCGCGGCGCGCGCGGAGTGCCTGTCGTGGCTGTTCTGGCAGATGGGCAGCGCGCCCTTCCTCGGCGGCGGCTTCGGGCACTTCTATGCCTACGCGCCCGAGAAGATCGAGTACGCGATCGACCGCTATGCCATGGAGGTCAAGCGCCAGCTCGACGTGCTCGACCGCCACCTCGCCGACCGCGCGTACATGGCGGGCGACGGGTACACGATCGCCGACATGGCGATCTGGCCCTGGTACGGCAACCTCGTGAAGGGGCTGCTGTACGAGGCGGGCAGGTTCCTGGACGTGCAGGCGTACACGAACGTCGTGCGCTGGACCGACGCCATCGCCAAGCGGCCTGCCGTGCGGCGCGGCCGCATGGTCAACCGCGTGTTCGGCGATCCGGCGAGCCAGTTGCACGAGCGCCATGACGCCGCGGACTTCGACACCCGCACGCAGGACAAGCTGGCGGCGCCGCAATGATCACGCTCTACGACTGCGCCACGGCGCCGAGCCCGCGGCGCGCCCGGATCCTGCTGGCCGAGAAGGGCGTCGCGCACGCGACGGTGCAGGTCGACCTGCGAACCGGCGAACAGATGGGCGACGCCTACCGCCGCATCAATCCGCACTGCACCGTGCCCGCGCTGCGCACCGACGACGGCTTGCTGCTCACCGACAACGCCGCGATCGCCGCCTGGCTGGAGGCGCGCTTCCCCGAGCCCGCGCTGCTGGGCATCACGCCCGCGGAGAAGGCCGAGGTCGCGAGCTGGAACTGGCGCGTCGAGTTCGAGGGGCTGCAGGCGATCGCCGAGGCGCTGCGCAACGGCTCGCCGGCGATGGCGAACCGGGCGCTTCCGGGGCCGGTGGACTACGCCCAGATCCCCGCGCTCGCGGAACGCGGGCGGGCGCGCGTGCAGCGCTTCTTCGCCGAGCTGAACGAGCATCTGGCCGCGCGCGATTTCATCGCCACCGGACGCTTCAGCATCGCCGACATCGGCGCCGTTGTGGCGGTCGACTTCGCCCGCGTCGTCAAGGTCAAGCCGGGCGACGAGCACCCGCACCTGCAGCGCTGGCGCGCGGCGATGGCGACGCGGCCGTCGATGTCGCTCTAGTGCCCCGTGAGCCTCTTGCGCACGTCCACGCCCACGCCCTTGTTCACGAACTGCGTCGTCGCCACCTTGGACAGGTCGACGTCGCCCGCCTTGTACAGGCCCGCGCGCACCATCTTGTCGTAGAAGTCCTTGATGCGCTCGGGCTTCATCGCGCCGATGCCCAGCGTCTGCGCGTCGCCCGAGTCCACGATGCCCATCTGCTTCATCAGCGCGAGGCTCTGCGCGATGAGGTCGTCGGTCATCTCGGGGTTGTCCTGCCTGATCAGCGCGTCGGCGGCCTTGCGGTCGCCGTACAGGTAGTTGTTCCAGCCGATGATGGACGCCTCGACGAAGCGCCGGACCAGGTCGGGCTTGTCCTTCACGGTGTCGGTGCGCGCCTCGATGGTGGTGCTGTAGGTGCTGTAGCCGTGGTCGGCCAGCAGGAACACCGACGGGGTGAAGCGGCCTTCCCTGGCGATCGTGATGGGCTCCTCCACCGCGTAGCCCTGCTGCAGGCTGCGCTTGTCGGCGAGGAAGGGGCCGACGTTGTAGTTGTAGGGGCGCAGCGACTCGTCCTTGAACGCGTAGTCGGCCTTGAGCCACTGCCACCACGAGAACTGCGCGTCCTTGGCGATGAACGCCACCGGCGCCTTGGCCAGGTCCTCGAACTTCGCGTAGCCGCCGTCCGGGTGCGCGATCAGCGCCTGCGGATCCTTCTGGAACATCGAGGCCACCGCGATCACCGGCACGCCGTTCTTCACGTTGTCGAAGCTGTGCAGCAGGTTGCCCGTCATCAGGAAGTCGATGCGGCCGGCCGGCAGCAGCGGGCGGTTGTTCACCTGCGGGCCGCCCTGGCGGATCTCCACGTCGAGGCCGTAGCGCTTGTAGGTGCCGTCGGCCACCGCCTGGTAGAAGCCGCCGTGCGCGGCCTGCGCCTTCCAGTTGGTGGCGAACACGACCTTGTCGAGGGCGTGGGCGGCGACGCTCGCGGCCAGCAGCGTGGCGGCGAGGACGAACTTGGTGGCGTGCATGGGCGGCTCCGGTGTTGACGCGGGCGATGATACGGGCGCCCGTCGAGCGCGGGAAGCCCAAAGCCCCGCGGCGCGGTGCCGGGCGCGAGGTCGCCGACAATGGGTGGATGAAGTTCCAGGACAGCCACGACACCCGCCTCACCACGCTCGCCAACGGCGTCCGCGTCGTCACGATCCACATGCCCTGGCTCGCCAGCGCCAGCGCCAGCGTGTTCGTGCGCACCGGTTCGGGCCACGAGAGCGCGCGCCTGTCCGGCATCAGCCACGTCGTGGAGCACATGGCGTTCAAGGGCACCACCACGCGCGACGCCGCGCGCATCAACATCGACGCCGAGCGCCTGGGCGCCGAGGTCAACGCCCACACCGACAAGGACCACACGGCCTACCACCTGAGCGGCATGGCCCGCGACGCAGTCGAGTTCGTGCGCATGCTGGGCGACATCGTGCGCCGGCCCACGTTCCCCGAGGCCGAGCTCGAGCGCGAGCGCCAGGTGATCCTGCAGGAATTCCTCGAGGACGAGGAAGACCCGATGTCCACCGCGTTCCGCCAGTTCGACAAGCTCTGCTACGGCGCGCACCCGATGGCGCAGGCCGTGATCGGCACCCGGCGCAACATCGAGCGTTTCACGCGCGACGAGCTGCTGGCCTACGTGGCGCAGCAGTACAGCGGCGCCAACGTGGTGGTGGGCGTGGCCGGCAACGTCGCCCACGACGCCATCGTGCGCGAGGCCGAGGCCGCGTTCGGCGACATGCCCGCGGGCGCGCCGCACGCGATGGACGCGCCCACGTGGCTGGGCGGTGTCAAGGCCTCGCGCCTGGCCGGCTGCAGCCAGAGCCACGTGGTGCTGGGCTACCCCGTCGCGTCGATGAAGGACGACCAGCCCGCCGCCAGCGTGGCCGCGGCGCTGTTCGGCGAAGGCATGAGCTCGCCGCTGATGAACGAGATCCGCGAGCGCCGCGGCCTGGTCTACTACGCCGCCTGCTCCGCCGACATCCTGGAGGCCTGCGGCCAGTTCGTGATCGAGGCGTCCACCACGCCGGACAAGGTCGACGAGCTGCTGCGCGAGACGCACCGGCTGCTGCAGGGCCACGCGGCCTCGGTCGGCGCGATCGACCTCGAGCGCGCCCGCAACCAGATCGCGGTGCGCCAGGTGCGTGCCCAGGAGCGCCCGGTGCGCCGCGTGGAGGACGCCGCGCTCGACCTGTTCGTGCACGGCCGCGTCCGTTCGCCCGAGGAACTGCGCGCCCGCGTGGAAGGCGTGTCGGCCGACCAGGTGCGCGAGGCCTTCGCCCGCATGCTCGCGGCGCCGCCGGTGCTGGCGCTGGCCGGCAAGCTGGGCGCGCTCACCGGCGAGCGCCTGCGCGAGCTGGTGGCCGCACCCGCGCCGCGTGCCCGGGCCTCTGCCCAGACGCGACGGGCGACGTCGATGCACTGACGCGCGGATCAGGCGCGTTCGCTCTCGTGCCAGCGCTGCAGCAGCAGCCGGCTCAGCGCGCCCGTGAGCAGGTACAGCGCGACGCCGGTGGCCGCCACGAGCGTGAGCGCGGCGAACATCTTCGGGATCTCGGTGCGGAAGGCCGACTCGAGGATGCGCGAGGCCAGGCCGGTGTCGCGGCCCGCGGCGCCGGCGGCGAACTCGCCGCCCACCTCGCCGATCAGCGCGAGGCCGCCGGCGATGCGCAGCCCCGTCATGAACGAGGGCAGCGCGGCCGGCACCAGCAGGTGGCGCAAGGTCTGCCAGCGGCTCGCGCGCTGCAGCGCGAACAGGTCGCGCAGGTTGGCGTCGACGCTGCGCAGGCCGGTGAGCGTGTTGGCCAGGATCGGGAAGAACGCCACCAGCCAGGCGCACACGATCACGGTGGCGAGCGGGCTGTCGGTGAGGATCATGATCAGCGGCGCGATCGCCACGATGGGCGTCACCTGCAGCACGACGGCGAACGGCGCCAGCGCGCGCTCGGCGGTGCGCGAGAGCGCGAACAGCGCCGCGATCAGCACGCCGCCGGCCATCGCCAGCGCGAGCGCGACCAGCGTGATGCGCACGGTGAACCACCAACTGGCCGCCAGCGAGGCGAAGTTGTCGGCCAGCGTGGTGGCGATCAGCGAGGGCGCCGGCAGCAGGTAGGCCGGGATCCGCAGCCCGCGCACGGCGAGCTCCCATGCCGCGAGGAAGACCGCGACGGCCAGCGCGGGCACGCCCACGCGCGTCACGCCCGCGCCTCCGCGTCGCTGGCGCGCTGGAGCGCGTCCGACACGCGAGCGCACAGGGCGGCGAACCGCGGCGTCGCGCGCAGCGAGGCATCGCGCGGCCAGGGCAGGTCGATGGCGATGTCGTCGGCGACGCGGCCCGGCCGGCCCATCACCACCACGCGCTGGCTGAGGAACACGGCCTCGTAGACGCTGTGGGTGACGAAGACGGCCGTGGCCGGCGCGGCGCCGTCGCCGGGCTGGCACAGCGACAGCAAGGTCTGGTTCAGCGCGAAGCGGGTGATCTCGTCGAGCGCACCGAAGGGCTCGTCCAGCAGCCACAGCCGCGGCGCGGTGACCAGCGCGCGGGCCAGCGAGGCGCGCATGCGCATGCCGCCCGAGAGCTCGCGCGGCACGGCGTCGGCGGCGTCCGCCAGGCCCACGGCGCGCAGCGCGGCGTCCACGCGATCGCGCGTCGCGGCAGCCCGTTCGCCGCGCAGCACCAGCGGCAGTTCGACGTTGCGGCGCACGCTGGCCCAGGGCATCAGCGCCGCGTCCTGGAACACGTAGCCGGGGACGGCGTCGGCCGGCAGGTTGCGGACGATGGTGCCGGAACTGGGGGCGTCCAGCCCGCTCAGCAGGCGCAGCGCGGTGCTCTTGCCGCAGCCCGAGGCGCCCAGCAGGCTCACGAACTCGCCGTCGGCGACATCGAGGTCGACGCTCGCGAGCGCGACCCGGCCGCCGGGGAATTCGCGGCGGACGCGGGTCAGCGAGAGAAGAGGGGTCGGCGGGCGCGGCACCCGCCGACTGTATCCGGCGTCAGGCCGCGCGGGCCTGGCCGGCGGCGCCGGCGCGCCAGGCGGCCAGCAGCGTGTCCCGCTTCGCGCACGCCTTCGCGAGATGGCGCTCCTTCACGTGCCCGTAGCCGCGGATCTCCTCCGGCAGCGAGGCCAGCGCCACGGCGTCGGCCAGGCGATCGGCCGACAGCGAGCGCAGCAGCTCGTCGACGAGCGCGCGGTATTCGACGATCAGCGCGCGCTCCGTCTTCCGCTCCTCCGTATAGCCGAACACGTCGAACGCCGTGCCGCGCAGGCCCTTGAACTTCGCGAGCACGCCGAACGCGCCCTTCATCCAGCCGCCGTAGGTCTTCTTGACCAGCTCGCCCTTGGCGTTCTTCGCGGCCAGCAGCGGCGGCGCGAGGTGGTATTTCAGCTTGAAGCCGTCCTCGAACTGGTCGGCCAGCTTCGCCAGGAAGGCCGGGTCGGTGTGCAGGCGCGCGACCTCGTACTCGTCCTTGTAGGCCATCAGCTTGAACAGGTTGCGCGCGACGGCGTCCGTCAGGCGCGTGCCGCCCAGCGGCGCCTCGGCCGCCTTCACGCGGTCGACCACGGCGGCATAGCGCGCGGCGTAGTCCGCGTCCTGGTAGCCGGTGAGGAAATCGACGCGGCGCTGGATCGTCTCCGCCAGCGCCGGCTTCTTGACGAACTCGATCACCTGGGCCGTGGCGAACTGCGCCTGCACGGAGGCGAGGTCGTGCGCGCAGCGGCGGCCCCATTCGAAGGCCTGCTTGTTCTTCTCCACCTGCACGCCGTTGAGCTCGATCGAGCGCATCAGCGCCGCGTGGCTGAGCGGCACGCGACCTCGCTGCCACGCGTAGCCCAGCATCAGCGGGTTGGTGAAGATCGAGTCGCCCAGCAGCTTCGTGGCGACGGTGTCGGCGTCGAACGCGCCGAGCAGGTCCTTGCCGACCGCGGCCTCGACGGCCGTCTCGCACTTGCCGCCCGGGAACTGCCAGTCGGGGTCGTTCACGAAGGTGGCCGTGGGCGAGCGGTGCGTGTTCAGCGCGACGTAGGTGCGGCCCTCGCGCATCACGCCCAGCGTCGTCGGGTTGGCGGTGACGATCGCCTCGCAGCCGATCACGAGGTCGGCCTTGGCCGCGTCGACCTTGGTGGTGAGGATGGCGGCCTGCGTGTCGGCGATCTGGATGTGGCTCCAGGTGGCGCCGCCCTTCTGCGCGAGGCCGGCCGCGTCCTGCGTGATCACGCCCTTGCCTTCGAGGTGGGCCGCCATGCCCAGCAACTGGCCGATGGTGATGACGCCGGTGCCGCCGATGCCGGCGACGACGATGCCCCAGGCGGACGTCGCGTCCGGCAGCGTGGGCATCGGGATCTCGGGCAGCGCGGCCGCGCCCTTGCCCTGCGCGGGCCTGGCCTTCTTCAGCGTGCCCTCGACGGACACGAAGCTGGGGCAGAAGCCGTTGGCGCAGGAGAAGTCCTGGTTGCAGGTGTTCTGGTTGATGCGGCGCTTGCGGCCGAACTCGGTCTCCACCGGCTCGACGGACAGGCAGTTGCTCTGCACCGAACAGTCGCCGCAGCCCTCGCACACCGCCTCGTTGACCACCACGCGGCGCGGGCTGGCCGCCATCGTGCCGCGCTTGCGGCGGCGGCGCTTCTCGGTGGCGCAGGTCTGGTCGTAGATGATGACGGTGACGCCCGGCACCTCGCGCAGCTCGCGCTGGACCGCGTCGAGCTGGTCGCGATGGTGCACCGTGGTTCCCTCCGCGAGCTTCACGCCGGAGTTGTAGCGCTCGGGCTCGTCGCTGACGACGACGATGCGCCTGACGCCCTCGGCCTCCAGCTCGCGCGTGGTCGAGGCCACGTCGATCTGGCCGTCCACCGGCTGGCCGCCGGTCATCGCGACGGCGCCGTTGAACAGGATCTTGTAGGTGATGTTGACGTTGGACGACAGCGACTGGCGGATCGCCAGCAGGCCCGAGTGGTAGTAGGTGCCGTCGCCGAGGTTGGCGAAGATGTGCTTCTCGGTGGTGAACGGCGACTGGCCGACCCAGGGCACGCCTTCCCCGCCCATCTGCGTGAAGGTGGACGTGGAGCGGTCCATCCAGTTGACCATGTAGTGGCAGCCGATGCCCGCGACCGCGCGCGAGCCCTCGGGCACCTTGGTGCTGGTGTTGTGCGGGCAGCCCGAGCAGAACCAGGGCGTACGGTCACCGACGCCGGCGGCCGTGTCGGCCTTCAGCGCCGCGAGCGCGCGGTCCTTGGCCTCGATGACGGCGAGGCGCTCGTCCATGCGGCGCACGATGTCCTCGGGCACGCCCAGCTTCTTGAGGCGCTTCGCGACGGCCTTGGCGATGATGGCCGGCGTGAGGTCGGCCTTGGGGCGCAGCAGCCAGTTGTCGCCCGGGTTCGGGTTGCTCCATTCGCCGCCGGAGAGGTCGCCCTCCTGCTCGTCGAACTTGCCCAGCACGGTGGGCCGCACGTCGTTGCGCCAGTTGTACAGCTGTTCCTTCAGCTGGTACTCGATCATCTGGCGCTTCTCCTCGACGACCAGGATCTCCTTCAGGCCTTGCGCGAAGTCGCGCGTGATGGTGGCCTCCAGCGGCCACACCACGTTGACCTTGTGGATGCGGATGCCCAGCGCGCGGCAGGTGGCGTCGTCGAGGCCCAGGTCGGCCAGCGCCTGGCGCAGGTCGTTGTAGGCCTTGCCGCTGGCGATCAGGCCGAAGCGGTCGTCCGGCGTGGCGACCACGTTGTGGTTCAGCTTGTTCGCGCGCACGTAGGCGAGCGCCGCGTACCACTTGAAGTCCATCAGCCGCGCTTCCTGCTCCAGCGGCGGATCGGGCCAGCGGATGTGCAGGCCACCCGGCGGCATCACGAAGTCCTCGGGCAGCACGATGTCCACGCGGTGCGGATCGACGTCGACCGTCGACGACGACTCCACCACCTCCTGGATCGTCTTCATCGACGTCCACACGCCCGAGAAGCGGCTCATCGCGAACGCGTGCAGGCCCATGTCGAGGATGTCCTGCACCGACGACGGGAAGAACACCGGCATCCCGCAGGCCTTGAAGATGTGGTCGCTCTGGTGCGCCGCGGTGGAGCTCTTGGAGACGTGGTCGTCGCCGGCGATGGCGATCACGCCGCCGTGCGCCGAGGTGCCGGCCATGTTGGCGTGCTTGAACACGTCGGCCGTGCGGTCGACGCCCGGGCCCTTGCCGTACCAGAGCCCGAACACGCCGTCGAACCTGTTGGTCTGCGGATAGAGCGCGAGCTGCTGCGTGCCCCACACGGCGGTGGCGCCGAGCTCCTCGTTGACGCCCGGCTGGAACACGATGTTCTGCGCGGCCAGGTGCTTCTTGGCGCTCCACAGCGCCTGGTCGTATCCGCCGAGGGGGGATCCACGGTAGCCGCTGATGAAGCCGGCGGTGTTCAGTCCGGCCAGCGCGTCGCGCGTGCGTTGAAGCATCGGCAGCCGCACCAGGGCCTGCACGCCGCTCATGAACGCGCGGCCGGTGTCGAGCGCGTATTTGTCGTCCAGCGACACCGTCTCGAGGGCTTTGCGGATGCTGTCGGGCAAGGGGGCGTTCATGGTCGCGTCTCCTGGAGGCAGGACGTCAAAAGAGTGAGCCAGTTTATGGAAAAGCCTCAGCCTTGTGCTTGCTTTATGCTTGTCCAGGAGCGGGTGTTGAGAAACAATGTTGCTGAACATTTGAATCTGGAGAACCAGTCTTGCCGAGAATCCAGAAGTCGGGAAAACCCGCTGCCGAACCCGCCGCGCGCGCGCCGTCGCCGCCGCGCGAGGCCGAGGCGCGCGAGGCTGGTGGGCTCGACCGCTACGACATCGCGCTGCTGGGCGAGCTCCAGCGCGACGCGCGCCAGTCCAACGCCGACCTGGCCGCGCGCATCGGGCTGTCGCCGGCGCCCACCTGGCGCCGCGTGCGCCGGCTCGAGGAACTGGGCGTCATCACGGGCTACCGCGCCGAGATCGACCGCCGCAAGATCGGCCTGGGCGTGCTGGCCTTCGTGCGCGTGGACGCCGAACGCGACAACGCCGACGCCACGCGCGCGCTGGAGGACGCCATCCGCGGCCTGCCGGAGGTCATCTCCTGCCACTACATCAGCGGTGCCGGAACCTTCGAGCTGCAGGTGCTGGTCACCGACCTCGACGCCTATTCGCGCTGGACGATGGAGACGCTGTTCCGCCTGCCCAACGTGAAGGACCTGCACACCAGCTTCTCGCTCGGGGAGATCAAGGCGAGCGGCTCGCTGCCGCTGGGGCACCTCGGTACACGCTGATATGGCCGCCGAACGGACGGGTTATTCCCGAGCACGGCCGGGCTGTTTGCGGAGAGCATGGGGCCGGGGAGCCGATGAACGGATCATGTGCGCGCGCCAGAATGCGCCGATCCAACCAGGCAAGAGCACGCATTGAACCGTCGTGACGTCATCACGCGCATGGGCACGGCGCTGGCCGGTGGCGTTGCCTTGGCGCAGGACACGCTCCTCACCGCCGAGGAACAGGCCTGGGTCGACAAGCATCCCGTGCTGCTGTTCGCACCCGAGCGCGACTTCCCGCCGTTCAGCTTCGTCGACAGCCAGGGCCAGCACCGCGGGCTGTCGGCCGACGTGCTCGATCTCGTGCAGGCCCACACCGGCCTGAAGTTCCAGGCCGTGGCCGCCGGCGACCGCGCCAACAACCTCGACCGCCTCAGGCGCCGCGAGGTGGACCTGCTCACCTCGCTGCGGCCAACCGCCGAGCGCGAGCGGTTCATCGGGTTCACCAGCGCCTACGTCAGCTCGCCGGCGGTGGTGCTGCGCCGGCGCGGCGACCACCGGCCGGGCGACCTCGCCAAGATGCAGGGCCAGCGCGTGGCGGTGGACCGCGGCTCGGCGGCCGAGACCTGGCTGCGCGACACCTGGCCGGACGTCACGGTGGTGGAGGTCGACGCGGCCGTGCAAGGCCTGCGCGACCTGGTGTTCGGCGACGTCGACGCCTGCGCGGTGAACCTCGCCACCGCGTCGTACGTGATCGAGCGCGACCGCCTCGGCGGCCTGCGCGTGGCCGGCGAGACGGGCTACTTCTCCACGCTCGCGCTGGGCTATCGCAAGGACTGGCCGATGCTGGGCCGCGTGCTGGAAAAAGGCCTGGCGCAGATCAGCGAGGCCGAGCATGCGCAGATGATCGCGCGCTGGATCCCGCTGTCCGACGTCGCCTGGTGGCAGCGGCCCGAGGTGCAGCGCGTGCTGGGTGCCGCCGCCATCGGCACCGGCCTGCTGATGGGCGGCCTGCTGCTGTGGAACCGGGCGCTGCGGCGCGCGGTGGCGCAGCGCACGGCCGCGTTGCAGAAGGAGCTGGCCGAGCGCCAGCGGCTGGAGACACGGCTGCGCACGCTGGCCGAGCACGACCCGCTCACCGGACTCATGAACCGCGCCGCGCTCACCGAGGCGCTGCGGCGTTCGCTGGCGCTGGCCACGCGCCAGAAGTGGTCGGTGGCGGTGGTCTTCATCGACCTCGACAAGTTCAAGGCGGTCAACGACTCCATGGGCCACGCCGCCGGCGACGAGCTGCTGCGCCAGATCGCGTCGCGCCTGCAGGGCTGCCTGCGCGAGAGCGACCTGCTCGGGCGGCTTGGCGGCGACGAGTTCATCGTGGTCGCCGAGGCCCTGCACGACGGCCCGCGCAACGCGATGGAACTCACCGACAAGCTGCTGATGCAGATGAAGCGGCCGTTCCTGGTGGGCGACCAGTCGCTGGCGATGGGTTTCTCGGCCGGCATCTCGCTGTACCCCGGCGACGGCGACACGCCCGAGTCGCTGATCGCCAACGCCGACGCCGCCATGTACCAGGCCAAGGAACAGGGCCGCTACCGGGCCGCGCTGTACCAGGGCCCCACGCCCGTGCCCGCGCCCGCGTCCGACAAGGAGGAGTCCGAATGACGGGATTGCGTCTCATGGCCGCGCTGGCGTGCGCGATGGTTGCCGCCCCGGCGGCGCGGGCCGTCGAACCGGTTACCTCCGGCTTCCACGTGGCCGAACCGGCCTCGACGGCGGCCCCCGCGCGGCGCGCGGCGCGGGCGCGCGTGCCGGCGGCCAACTTCCTTGTCGAGTGGCGGCTGCAGCCGGCCGACGCGCGACCGGCGGCCCATGGCGACGTCGTCATCACCTCGGGCAGCGCGGCCACCGGCACCAGCGGCTTCGGCCCCGGCGCGGTGGTGGTGGGCACCGCGAAACCGGCCGTGCCGCAGGGCCTGCGCGTGGCCAACGGCAAGGAAGGCGCGATCCAGTTCGACCGCTCCGAGACGCGCACGGTCTACGACATGGCCTGGTCGGGAAGCGCCAGCGCCAGCGCGAGCAGCGACGGCTCGTACCAGGTGGTGTCGGGCGCGGCGTCCAGCGTCAGCGCGGGCGGCGCGTCGCGGTCGGGTTCGCAGTCGCGCGAGGCCGGGGTGCAGGGCCACGAGGTGGTGATCCACCGCGTCGACGGCCTGCGCGTCACGCCGCACTGGACGCAGGGCGACACGCTGGAGCTCGACGTCGCCTTCACGCACGTGGCGCCGGCGTCGGTCTCGCGCAACGCGACCGCGGGCGCGCGCGCCAGCCGCGACATCGACGTCCACTCGACGGTGCAGGCGAGCTTCGACGAATGGCTCACGGTGGCCAGCGTGGGCGATGGCGGCGACGAATTGCAGATTCGCGTCACCTGGCGCTGACTTGGGACCCGTCCGCACCGGGTTTGGCGTGAGCTTTGTCACCTGCTGCGGGTTATCGCTTGGGGGGAGGGCATTGACCCGGTGCTGCGCCTCGCCAATGATCGAGCCATGCTGCAAGGCTGATTGTGAGAGGGAAGCCGCCGACCATGCTTCGCGCGGCTCGCGAGGTAAAAGCGCGTCGGCCCGGCCGGTGAAGAACCGGTCGGGCCCGTTCGCCTTCCCGGCACCGGGCGCCTCCGCACCGACCCGAAAACGAGAGGTGCCCTACCGGGAGCGTGATCAAAATCACCGCTTTTGCTGTCATGCAGCAATTTACCGGGTTTACCCTCATCGAGTGCCCTGGAGCTGTGCGAACATGCCACCCGGCGTCGCGTAACTTGTTGTTACTGCCGCCCGCGGGAGGCCCGGAGAGCGCTTCTCGCCCGGTCGCGTGGCACCTTCGTGCGCGGACTCAAGAGGGAAAATCGATGATCAGGAACATTCTTGTCGCCGCCGCCATCGGCGCGGCCGCCGTGGGCGCCCAGGCGTCCGCGAACCTCGTGCTGAACGGCGGCTTCGACGGCAGCACCAGCGACTACGTCTACAACGCCCCGCCGGCGTCGGTCACGCAGTACTACGGTGGCGTTCCCACGCAGGCCGGCACGGTCGCCGACTGGACCGGCAGCTTCGTGAGCATCGCCTCCGACAGCGGCCCCTGGGGCAACCCGAGCGGCCTGAAGGGCTTCAACGCGGCCACGCAGGGCGGCTACGTCGCCGGCGTGCAGGCCGACGGCACGCTGTCGCAGGCGCTGACGCTGGCCGAAGGCGACTACAAGCTGAGCTGGACGACCGCCAACCGCGGCAACTCCGGCTCCGACCAGACCTACTCCGTGTACTTCAACGGCGTGCAGCTCCACACGATCACGACCATCGGTGGCGCCGGTGCCGGCTGGACGACCGAGACGGTCTCGTTCACCACCCTGACGGGCGGCACGGGCCTGAGCTTCGTGGGCGGCACCAACTTCGGCAATACCGACGCCACCAGCTTCATCGACAACGTGTCGGTCTCGGTCGTTCCGGAACCCACCGCGCTGCTGATGATGGCCTTCGGTACCCTGGGCCTGCTGGCCTGGCGCCGTCGCGCGAGCATCTGAGCCTCGCGCTCGGCATGCAGAAAGGGCCGCGTCGCGGCCCTTTTCCTTGGTTCATCGCCGATCTGCGGGGAACGCGCTGCACATGCGCGAATGGGCAAGGTAGGTAGGCAGTCTGGGGACTTGGAATCCGCCAAGGCGCGTACTTCGCTTTGCGGGGCGCGCTGGGTCAGGCACGACTCACCGGGGGAGTTTGTTTTGTTCGTGTCCCCCGTCGGCCTGCGGCCTCCTCCTCCTTGACCTCACAAAACAGACTCCCCCGCCTCGCCGTGCCACGCATGGGGTGCCGGCAGACAACATTCGCGGGGGAGGAATCCGCGAATTTGTTTGAGGGTGTTTGGCATCGTCGGGCCATCGAGGCCGCGACGATGCCCGCGGCCTGCCGCCCAACGCGCCGCCGGGCTTGACGCGAACCGCGCATGGCGGCGCCGGCGCTCCTCTTCGTGACCGACGATGGCGGGACGTCATCTCGCCAATTCCGTCATCCTGCGCGCGGATCACAGGATCCATGCGGGCGGATGAGTTGTCTGAGGGGTGGATTCCGCGACTGCGCGCAATGACGAGGCGATGCCGATCGTCCATCACGACAAGTCAAGTCGCGCTGGCAGCTCGATTCGCGATTCGCGTCAGGCCCGCAGGCCAGCAGGGGTGCCGGCCGCGGGCATCGTCGCGGCCTCGATGGCCCGACGATGCCAAAACCCTTCCAACAAATTCGCAGACTCTTCCCCCGCGAATGTTGTCTGCCGGCACCCCGTGCGTGGCACGGCGAGGCGGGGGAGTTTGTTTTGTGAGGTCAAGGAGGAGGAGGCCACGGGCCGACGGGGGACACGAACAAAACAAGCTCCCCCGGTGAGTCGTGCCTGACCCAGCGCGCCCCGCAAACCAGCGCGCCCCGCAAACCAGCGCCCCCGCAAACCAACACACCCCGCAAATCGACGATGAACCTTTTCCTTTGGGCGCTCGTCAGGCCCTGGGCCAGAGCACCCACATGCGCAGCGGCTGCTTCATGCGGCCCGCCTGCGCCTCGGCGTCGTCGCCCCAGCCCCAGAAGTAGTCGGCGCGCACCGGGCCGACGATGGCCGAGCCGGTGTCCTGCGCCATCACGGCGCGCTGCAGGGCCCGGGCCGACAGCGGCTCGGTGGTGTCCAGCCACACCGGGCTGCCATAGGGCACCGAGGCCGGGTCGACGGCGATCGAGCGGCCCGGCGTGAGCGGCACGCCCTGGCCGCCGCGCGGGCCCACGCGCGCGTCGGGCAGCGGCTCCTCGCGGAACCAGACCACGCGCGGATTGGCCCACAGCAGTTCCTGCAGGCGCTGCGGATTGCGCCGCACCCAGTCCTTGATGGTCGGCCACGAGGCCTCGGTGAGCTTCAGCTCGCCCTGGTCGACCAGGTACCGGCCCACCGACTTGTACGGCTGCTCGTTGTTGCCGGCGAACGCGAGCCGGACGACGCGATCGCTGCCGTCGGGCTCGACGACGTGCAGGCGTCCCGAGCCCTGCACCTGCAGCACCAGCGCGTCGAGCGGATCGGCCACCCAGGCGATCTCGCGCCCGCGCACGGAGGCCTGGGCCTCGGGCAGCGTGTCGATCTCCTGGCGGGTCCACGTGGGCCTGTGCGGGATGAAGCCGGCCGGCGGCCCCCACAGCGGCGTGCGGAACGCGCCGCCGGGCTTGCGGCGCGCCTCCACCAGCGGCTCGAAGTAGCCGGTGGCCAGGCCGGTGACCTCGCCCTCGGGGGACTCGAGCCGGAACACCTGCAGGCGCTGCTCCAGCCAGCGGCGCGCGTCGGCGTCGTCGCGCGGCGTGAAGCGCAGCGCCTCGCCGCACACGGCCGTCCAGCGCGGCGCCGGCGTGCCGCATCCCTGGCGCAGCGCGGGCCACAGTTCCGACGTGCGGTCGTCGCGCCACCCGGGCAGCTCGGCGAACGCCGCCGGCACCCAGCGCGCGTGCGGGTGGTCGGGCTCGCCGGCCACCGGGGGCAGGGGCGGCAGCGGCCGTGCCGCGGTGGCGGGCGGCGCGATGGCGGCGCCGGGCGTGCGCGACTCGATCGGGGCATTCACGTGCGGCGTGTAGGACGCGCAGGCCGCCAGCGTCCCTAGAATCGACGCCTGGGCCACCACTGCGAAACGGGATCTCATGGGCTGGATTGTGTTCGAGGCGATGCTCGCGCTGGCGGCGGCGCTGGTGGTGGTGTGGTGGACGTTCCGCGGGCGCGCGGACAGCGTCGACGACGAGGCGGACGCCGAGGAGCGCTAGTGGAGCGCCTGCGCGATCGCGAGCGGGAACGCCGCGATCGGCGTCTCGAAGGCCTCGGCCTCGTCGGTCATGCAGAAGAACTCGCCGCGCATGCTGCCGCGCGGGGTCGTGATGCGCGTCCAGCTGGTGTACTCGAACTGCTCGCCGGGCTTGAGCAGCGGCTGCTGGCCCACCACGCCGAGTCCGCGCACCTCCTCCACCTGGCCGCTGCCATGGGTGATGACCCAGTGCCGCCCGATCACCTGCGCGGGGACCTCGCCGGTGTTGCGGATGGTGATGGTGTACGCGAACGCGTAGATCTCGTCCGAGCTGGACGACTGGTCGGGCAGGAATCGCGTGACGACGCTGCAGCTGAGTTCGGGACGTTGCATCGCTGCATTTTGATGCATAAGCCGCGATCTCCCATCGAGCGATGCGCGCGACCCTCTCGCAAACCCTAAAATCGCGCCTTCCGCCAGCCCGTCCCGCGTCCGCCCAGCATGAAGACCACCTATCGCATCGCCCCGTCCATCCTGTCCGCCGATTTCGCCCGTCTCGGCCAGGAATTCACCGACGTGATCGCGGCCGGCGCCGACTGGATCCATTTCGACGTGATGGACAACCACTACGTCCCCAACCTCAGCTTCGGCCCGATGATCTGCCAGGCGCTGAAGAAGCACGCGGTGCGCGCCGACGGCACGCCGGTGCCCATCGACGTGCACCTGATGATCTCGCCCGTCGACGCGCTCGCGCAGCAGTTCGCCAAGGCGGGCGCCGACCTGATCAGCTTCCACCCCGACGCCAGCACGCACGTCGACCGCACGCTGCAGCTGATCAAGGCCGAGGGCTGCAAGGCCGGCCTCGTCTTCAATCCCGCCGCGCCCATCGACATCCTGGAGTGGGTCATCGACAAGGTCGACCTGGTGCTCGTGATGAGCGTGAACCCGGGCTTCGGCGGCCAGAGCTTCATCCCGAGCGCGCTGCGCAAGATCGAGAAGCTGCGCAAGGTGATCGACGCGTCCGGCCGCGACATCCGCCTGGAGGTCGACGGCGGCATCAAGGCCGACAACATCCGCGCCGCGGCCGACGCCGGCGCCGACACCTTCGTGGCCGGCAGCGCGATCTTCGGGCAGAAGGACTACGCCCGCGCGATCGCCGGGATGCGCGCCGAACTGGCCGCCTGAGGCCGGCACGTCCGCACGGGCGCGCGCTTCTGTCATCCCCGGGCTGTAAGGTTTGCCGACCGTCGCGCGACGAACGGCGGCGGGCGCGTTCGCGCGCGCAATGTCCCCTGCTGACACCATGGTCGGGCAACGGCCTGCCGCGGCACGGCTCGGCGTTTGCCCCTAGCATGGCCCTCCCGGTCTGACCGCCGGAGGTGGCGCCCGTCAGCGCCGTTCCCGTTGCCTTTCCCGCGGCTCCCGTCGCGCCTTCTCTGCCCGGATGACGATGACGCCTTCGATCGATGCCTATCGTCGCGTCCGCGAGGCCACGCCGCGCCTCGTGGACGGACTCGGCGATGCCGACCTCACGCCGCAATCGGCGGAGTTCGCGAGCCCGGCCAAGTGGCACCTCGCGCACACCACCTGGTTCTTCGAGCAGTTCGTGCTCGCCGCCCACGGCCAGGGCTACCGGCGCTTCGACGAGCGCTTCGGCTTCCTGTTCAACTCGTACTACAACGCCGTCGGCGCGCGCCACGACCGGCCGCGCCGCGGGCTGCTGACGCGGCCGGCGCTGGCCGAGGTGCTGGCCTGGCGCGCCCACGTCGACCACGCGATGGCCGACTTTCTGGGCGGCCGCGTGTCCGCCGATGCCGGCGCCCTGGTGGAACTGGGCCTGCATCACGAGCAGCAGCACCAGGAGCTGATCCTCACCGACCTGCTGCACCTGTTCGCCCAGAACCCACTGCGGCCGGCGGTGCGCGCGTCCACGCCCGTCGCCGCGGCGCCGGCCGCGGCCCTCGCCCGGGAATGGATCGCCTTCGACGGCGGCAACGTGGAGGCGGGCCATGCCGGCGCCGCCTTCGCGTTCGACAACGAGTCGCCGCGCCACGGCGTCGCGCTGCGCCCCTTCCGGCTCGCGACGCGGCCCGTGACCAACCGCGAGTGGCAGGCGTTCGTCGACGCCGGCGGCTACCGCGACCCGCAGCCATGGCTGTCGGACGGCTGGGACGCGGTGCAGGCGCAGCGCTGGCAGGCGCCGCTGTACTGGGAGGACGGCGCCGACGGCGCGCCGCTTCAGATGACGCTGGACGGGTTGCGGTCGCGCGATCCGGACGCCCCCGTCGCCCACGTCAGCTTCTTCGAGGCCGACGCGTACGCGCGCTGGGCCGGCAAGCGGCTGCCCACGGAGTTCGAGTGGGAGCACGCGGCGCGCGGCCTGGCCGTCGAGGGCAACTTCGTCGAGCAGGGCGCGTGGCGGCCCCTGCCGGCCCGCGCGTCCGGCGGCGGGCTGCAGCAGATGTTCGGCGACGTGTGGGAATGGACGGCCAGCCCCTACGTGGCCTATCCCGGCTTCCGCGTCGCCTCCGGCGCCGTGGGCGAATACAACGGCAAGTTCATGAACGGCCAGTACGTGCTGCGCGGCGGCTCGTGCGCGTCGCCGCGCAGCCACCTGCGGGCGAGCTATCGCAACTTCTTTCAACCCGGGCAGCGCTGGCAGTTCAGCGGGCTGCGCCTCGCGGAGGACGCATGAAACAAGACATCCAGTGGGCCAACGCGGAACAGGCGGTCGAGCTGTCCACGCGCTACAACGTCACGCCACTCACGCCGGCCTTCCGCGTCGACCCGCAGTTCGAGTCCGACGTCCTCGACGGGCTGGACGACGACCAGAAGCACATTCCCAGCATCTGGCTGTACGACCGCCGCGGCTCCGAGCTGTTCGAGGAGATCACCGAGGTCGACGAGTACTACCCCACGCGCACCGAGACCCGCCTGCTGGCCGGCCTGGCGCCCGAGCTGGAGGCCGAGGTCGGCGGCGTGCGCAGCCTCGTGGAGATCGGCAGCGGCTCCAGCCGCAAGACCCGGCTGCTGCTGGCGGCGATGGGCTCGCTCGAGCGCTACGTGCCCGTGGACATCTCGTCGGACTTCCTGCGCGACGCCGCCGCCGGCCTCGCGCGCGACTTCCCGCGCCTGTCGGTGCAGCCGGTGGTGGCCGACTTCACGCAACCCTTCGCGTTGCCCTCCGCCGGCCGCGACGCGATCGACAGCGCCGGCAACCTGGGCTTCTTCCCCGGCTCGACGATCGGCAACTTCACGCCCGAGGCGGCGGTCGATCTGATGACCCAGCTCGGGCGCACGCTGGGCCCGCGCTCGCGCCTGCTGATCGGCGTGGACACGACCCAGGATCCGGCGCTGCTGATCCCGGCCTACGACGACGCCGCGGGCGTCACCGCCGAGTTCAACCTGAACCTGCTCGACCGCGTCAACCGCGAGCTGGAGGGCGGGTTCGACCGCCGCGACTTCCGCCACCTCGCGCGCCACGACCCGCGCCTGGGCCGCATCGAGATGCACCTGGTGAGCCAGCGCGCGCACGAGGTGCGCGTGCGCGGGCGCACGTTCGCGTTCGCGCAGGGCGAGACCATCCACACCGAGAACTGCTACAAGTACTCGCCCGGCCAGTTCCTGCGCATGGCGCATGCCGCGCAGTGGCGCTGCGAGCGCTCGTGGCAGGACGGCGGCCGCACCGGCTTCACCGTCTACCTGTTGCGGCGCGAGGCATGAACCCCGGGGCGTACTAGCCGGCTACTGCTAACCGATCGCTTCGGCGGATCGGTGCGAGCCCGCCCGCGACCCTTCGCAGGGTGCTGCGAAGAGTGTGCCGGAAGAGGGCTGCATGGCTTGACAGCGCCGGTCCATCGGAGTGAACTGGCCCGTGCGCAGCGCTGGACAAGGCCACGCCGATGAGCCGATGCCTGGACCAGCAGCGCGGGGAGAGCCGAGCAGATGAGCGAAGCAGAAGGGCGTGGGTCCGAGGAGGCCGCGTTGGGCCGGTTGATCGGCAATCTTGCGGCCGGCATCGTGGTGCTGCAGGACGATCGCATCGCCTACGCCAACACCCGCGCGGCGAGGATGCTGGGCCGCGACCCGGCGGCGCTGGCCGGCATCGATCCCGCGACGCTGCTTTCCGGCGACGAGCGCCACCGGCCCGCCGAGACGCTGGCGGCCATCGTGGCCGGACGCATCGAGGAGGACTACAGCGAATACCGCCTGACGCTGCCCGATGGCCGGGTGCGGCACCTCGCCGTGTCCGCCACGCGCGCCGACTGGAACGGCCGCCCGGCCATGCTGGGCGTCTTCCACGACATCTCGCGCCAGCGCGCCGCGATGGCCGCGCTGCGCGGCAGCGAGGAGCGCTACCGCACGATGATCGAATCGCTCACCGAGGGCGTGATGATCTTCGACGACCAGGCGCGCCTGAAGGGCGTCAACCCGGCCGCCGAGCGCCTGCTCGGGGCCACGTTCGGGCAGATGCGCCACCACCGGGTGGACGACTGGCACCCGATCGACGTGGACGGCGAGACGGTGCCGCCCGACCAGATCCCGATCGCCGTCGTGCTCGCCACCGGCCAGCCGGTGCGCCACGCGTTGCTGGGCATGAAGATCGAGGGCGACGGCGTCCGCTGGCTGGACGTCAACTGCGAGCCCGTGCGCGACGGCTCGGGCGCGGTTCGCGGCGGCCTGCTGTCGATGACCGACGTCACCGAGGCGCGCCGCGTGGAAGAGGCGCTGCGCGTCAGCGAGAGCACCAACCGCACCTTGATGGACGCGTTGGCCGACGGCGTCTTCGTCGCCCAGGACTACCGCTTCGTCTACGCCAACCGGCTGCTGCTGGAGCGCCTCGGCTACGAAGGCGGGGAGTTCACCGGCCTGCCGTTCGAGCGCGTGATCGCGCCCGCGCTGCTGGCGGTGTGGAACGAGCGCTTCAAGGGCCGTGTGAGCGCCGGGCCCGAGCCGTTGAGCACCTACGAGGTCCAGTTCCTGCGCAAGGACGGCAGCCTCGCGGAGTTCGAGCTCGTGGCCAATCGCACGGAGTTCCAGGGCCGGCCCGCGGTGCTGGGCGTGCTGCGCGATATCGCGGAGCGCAAGCGCGCCGCCGCCGAACTCGAGCGCCACCGCGACCGCCTCGAGGAACTCGTGCACGAGCGCACGCGCGAGCTCGAGGCCGCCGTCGCCGCGCGCATCCAGAGCGAGAACTTCGCGCAGACCATGACCGACCACCAGCCCACGCTGCTGGCCTACGTCGACCGCGATCGCCTGCTGCAGTTCGCCAACCGCGCCTGGCTCAACTGGTTCGGCAGGACGCGCGAGGAGGTGCTGGGCCGCGATAGCCGCGAGTCGGTTGGCGACGCGATGCTGCAGTCCAACGAGGAGGTGATCGCCAAGGTGCTGCGCGGCGAGGCCATGGGCACGCCGGCCGAGATGCGCGGCGCCGAGGGCCGGGTGGGCAACTTCTGGATCTACCGCCTGCCCGACGTGGTCGACGGCGACATCCGCGGCTACTTCTTCATCGCCACCGACGTCACCGAGATGCGGCGCAGCGAACGCCGGCTGCAGGAACTCAACACCAAGCTGATCCAGGCCGAGTCGTTCACCCGCGGCATCGCCGACAACCTGCCGGTGCGCGTGGCCTACTGGGACAGCGAGCAGCGCTGCCGCTTCGCCAACAAGGTCTACTGCGACTGGTTCGGCAAGTCGCTGGACCAGGTGCTGGGCAAGACGACGATCGAGATCTTCGGCGAGGACCGCTCGCCCGAACGCCTCGCGTTCTCCACGCTGGCGCTGGGCGGAGCGCCGCAGAAGTTCGAGAGCGAGGAGATGAGCGCCGACGGCCGCTACGCCATCTGGGAGGTGCAGTACATCCCCGACTTCCTGCGCGGCGACGTGCGCGGCTTCTTCGTGCTGGCCACCGACATCACCGCCTCCAAGCGCGCGCAGGCCGACCTGCAGACGCTCAACCTCGAGCTGGTGGCCGCGCGCGACGTGGCCGAGGACGCGGCGCAGGCCAAGTCGGCGTTCCTCGCCAACATGAGCCACGAGATCCGCACGCCGATGAACGTCATCATCGGCCTCACGCACCTCATGCAGCGCGACGAGCACGAGCCCGTCACCGCCGACCGCCTCGCCAAGGTGGGCGACGCGGCGATGCACCTGCTCGACATCATCAACGACATCCTCGACCTGTCCAAGATCGACGCGGGCAAGCTGGTGCTGGCGCCGGTCGATTTCTCGGTGGATGCGTTGCTGGCGCGCGCCACGGCGCTGGTCACCGACGGCGCGCGCCGCAAGGGCCTGGCGCTCACGGTGGACCGCGGCGACCTGCCGCAGGCCCTGCGCGGCGACGCGCTGCGGCTGTCGCAGATCCTCGTGAACCTGCTGAGCAACGCGGTGAAGTTCACGGCGCGCGGCAGCGTGGTGCTGCGCTGCGGCGTGATCGCGCAGGCCGGCACCGAATGGACGGTCCGCTTCGCCGTGCGCGATACCGGCGTGGGCATCTCGCCGGAAGCGCAGCAACGCCTGTTCAGCCCGTTCGAGCAGGCCGACGGCTCCACCACGCGCCGCTTCGGCGGCACCGGGCTGGGGCTGTCGATCGCGCGCGAGCTGGTGCAGCTGATGGGCGGCGAGGTCGGCGTGGAGAGCGAACCCGGGCGCGGCAGCGAGTTCTGGTTCACGGCCCGGCTGCAGTCCTCGGGCAGCCGGCACGAGACGCCGCCCACGCCGCGCCAGGCCGTGGCGGCCAGCAGCGGCGTGGAGCAGATGCTCAAGGAGCGCCATCGCGATTCCCGAGTGCTGATCGCCGACGACAACCGCATCAACCAGGAGCTCGCCACCGAGCTGCTGCGCCTGGTCGACCTGCAGGTGGAGGTGGCCGGCAACGGCCGCATCGCGGTCGACATGGCACGCCGCGGGGCCTACGACCTGATCCTGATGGACATGCAGATGCCCGAGATGGACGGCCTCGAGGCGACGCGGCTGATCCGCACGGTGCCGGAGCTCGACGCGACGCCCATCGTCGCGATGACCGCCAGTGCGTTCGGCGCCGATCGCGATGCGTGCCTGGCGGCCGGCATGAACGACCACATCGGCAAGCCGGTGAACCCGGACGCGCTGTACGAGAAGATGCTGCGCTGGCTGGACGAGGCGCGCAAGGCGCCACGCGCCGCGCCGGTCGACGCGCCGGCGTCCCCGCCGCCTGCGCCGGCCCCGCTGGAAACCCACGTGCTGGACGAGATCGACGCGCTCGACGTCGTGCGCGGCATGAGCCTGTTCGCAGGCCAGCGCGCGCTGTACATGCAGGCGCTGGGCTACTTCGTCGACCTGTACGGCGACGGCCTGGCGGCCGTCAACCGGTTCATCGCCGACGCGCCCGGCGCCACGCGCGAGGCCGCCGGGCGCGAGATCCACTCGATGGGGGGCGCCGCCGCGGCGCTCGGCGCCATCGGGCTCGAGAACGCGGCGCGCCGCATCGACACGATGATTCGCGGCGAGCGCGCGAAGCAGGCGAGCGACGGGCAGGTGCGCGGCGAACTCGAGACGCTGCGCGACGACCTGGCCGACCTGGTGGCGCGCCTGGGCCACGCGCTGGGGAGGTCCGCCGGGAAGCCTATCTGAGCGGGATCGGGGTGGCGCGGTCCACGGCCACGGCCGTCACGGCGTTCTGCGGCGAGCCGTCGACGAGGCGATCCGAGTAGGTCAGGTACACCAGCGTGTTGCGCGCGCGGTCGACCATGCGCACGATGCGCAGGCGCTTGAACAGCAGGCTCAGGCGCTCGCTGAACACCTCCTCCTGCTGCGGCAGCGGCTGCCTGACGGAGATGGGCCCCACCTGGCGGCAGGCGATGGACGCCTCGGCCTTGTCCACGGCGATGCCCAGCGCACCCTTGAGGCCGCCGGTCTTGGCGCGCGACACGTAGCAGGTGACGCCCACCACCTTCGGGTCGTCGTAGGCCTCGACGACGATCTTGTGGTCGGGGCCGATCCACTGGAAGGCGGTATCGACGTCGCCGATGGGCTCGGCGCGGGCGATCCCGGCGAGCGCCAGGACGAGCGCGGGGGCCAGGCGGCGGACGGAGGCGGATGGACGCATGCTGGGAACCTCAGGTGGAACGCGGACAAGCCGCATTCTGGCCGCAAGCGCACGCGGGCCGTCGCGGGATGCGTCGACAATGGCGGCGATGACTCCAACGCACCTGGAACTGGACACGCTGTCCGCCGCCATCATCGACCTCGACGGCACGATGGTCGACACCGTCGGCGACTTCGAGCAGGCGCTCGCGCGCACGCTCGCCGACCTCGGCCTGCCGCCCGTGGATCGCGCGTTCATCGCGCGCACCGTGGGCCGCGGCAGCATGAACCTGCTCGCGCAGACCCTCGCGCACGCGGGCGGCGCGCCCGACCTGCTGGCCGCTGCGTGGACGCACTACCAGCGCCACTACGCCGACGTCAACGGCACGCACGCCGAGATCTATCCGGGCGTACGCGAAGGGCTGGCGGCGATGCGCGGGCGCGGCTGGAAGCTGGCCTGCGTCACCAACAAGCCGCGCGCGTTCGCGCTGGCGCTGCTGGAATCCAAGGGCCTGCTGCCGTTGTTCGAGCACGTGTTCGGCGGCGACTCGTTCGAGCGCCACAAGCCCGACCCGCTGCCGCTGCTCAAGACCTGCGAGGCGCTGGGCACGCCGCCCGCGCGGACGCTGATGGTGGGCGACTCGCGCAACGACTGCGAGGCCGCGCGTGCCGCCGGCTGCCCGGTGATGCTGGTGGGCTACGGCTACAACCACGGCGAGGCGGTGGCCGACGCACGGCCGGATCGCGTGATCGACAGGCTCGACGACCTCGCCTGACGCGGCGGCGGCGCGCCAGCGAAAAAGCGGCCAGCGAGCCGCTTTCAGGGAGGGCGCGGCCGCGTCAGTTGTCGAGGTTGAACGCCAGCACCACGGCCGCCGTGTGGCCCTTGGGCGTGGGCTTGAAGCGCCATTGCTTGACGGCGTCCATCGCGTAGGCGTTCAGGGTGGCGTGGGTGGTCTTGGTCACCGTCACGATGTCGACGACGCCGTCCGGGTTCACCTCGAACTTCACCTCGACCTCGCCCTTGCGCAGGCGGCGCATCGTGGTCACCGGAAACTGCGGGTCGACCGACTTGATCATGATCAGGCCCGGATCCGGCTCTTCCTCCACCGGCGGCAGGTCGACCTGCGCCGCGGTGGCGGCGGGGGCGGCGATGCCCGCGGCAACGCCGGCCGACGACACGCCGGCCTCGAGGCCGCCGGAACTCATCGCGCTGGCATTGCCCGGCGCAGCCGTGCCGGCGCCGGCCAGCGAGGGCGCCGGGGCGGCCGGCGCCGCGGCGACGACGGGCGCCGGCGTGGCGTTGGCGACGTCGGCGCTGCTCGGGACGGTCGGGGCCGGTGCAACTGCGGGTGCCGCGGCGGCGACCTTCACGCGTTCAGGCACGGGCGCGGGTGCCGCCTTGGCCTGAGGCGCGGGCGCCGGCGCGGCGGCGGGCTTGGGCGCGGCCTTGGGCGGAGGAGTGGCGGCCAGCACGCGGATCCAGTACATGGTCCGGTCGGTTTCCTTCTGCGCCTTCTCGGCGGCGGCGGAGGCGGCGGCCGACGGCGCAATCACCTGGGCCATCGCCGCCGTGCCGGCGGCAGCGCCGCCCAGCATCAGGACGCAGCGCGCGATGATTCTCAGATCAGTCATGGCGATCGTGCTCAAGTGACACGTTGCAGGCGCAGCGACGAGGCTTCTGGCTCCATCGTGCAGGTTGAATCCCGGAAGGCAGGCTGCGTCCCGACGACGAAAACGCAACGTTGCCGTGAAGTTTAGCGACAAGCGACTGCATGCAAGGCCCATGCCGGGGAAAATGGACTGCCAAACCCCGCGGAATGCGCATTCCGTCACCTTGCGCCAGGTATTTCCGGCCTCCAACGCCGGCGCGGGGGCCTGTCCGTGGCCGTCCGCGCACCGTCGCGCGGCGGCTTCGCGCGGCTCGAAGCGAGCCCGCATCAACGGCGTTGGCTGGCCGCTGGCGAGCGGGCGGAACCATCGGCTAAACTGGGTCGCATGACCGTCGGCCTCCACTCCTCCTGCACCGTCGCGAAAGCGTGCGCGGTGCGGTCGCACGACCAGGGAGCCTGGGTCTGGCGACGCCGTTCGTGATGAACGTGCGCGCCTGCCGCCGCTGACCACCCGATCCGGGCACTGTCGCGGTGCGCCGGCGCAGCACCGCGGTGGCGCGGCCCCGCGCGTGCACCCAGGGACGACGCCGTACGCCACCGAAGGCCACGCGTCGTCGAGAATCTTCGCCGCGGCGCGGCTCTCACCGACGACAACGTCGCTGCGCCCCGGCCAACGGAGTCTTCCAACGTGATCACCGAACTCGAATTCCAAAGCCTCGCTGCCCAGGGGTACAACCGCATCCCGCTGATCTTCGAGGCGTTTGCCGACCTCGAGACGCCGCTGTCGCTGTACCTGAAGCTGGCCGGCGGGCAGCCGCAGAGCTTCCTGCTCGAATCCGTCGTCGGCGGCGAGCGCTTCGGACGCTATTCGTTCATCGGCCTGCCGGCGCGCACGCGGGTGCAGGCGAGCGGCCTGCGCACCGAGGTCGTCACCGACGGCGCGGTCGTCGAGACGCACGAAGGCAACCCGCTCGACTTCATCGAGGCGTTCCAGAAGCGCTTCAAGGTGGCGCTGCGCCCGGGCCTGCCGCGCTTCTGCGGCGGTCTCGCGGGCTACTTCGGCTACGACGCCGTGCGCTACATCGAACCCAAGCTGGCCGGCACCGCCAAGACTGGCGGGCTCGACACGCCCGACATCCTGCTGCTGCAGACCGAGGAACTGGCGGTCATCGACAACCTGTCGGGGCGCCTGTACCTGATCGTCTACGCGGACCCGTCGAAGGCGGACGCGTTCTTCGCGGCGAAGAAGCGCCTGGGCGAGCTCTCCGACAAGCTGCGCTATTCCGTCACGGCCCCGGCCGTCAGGCGCGGGCCGTCGTACGCGGTGCAGCGCGAGTTCTCCAAGGACGCCTACATCGAGGCGGTGCTCAAGGCCAAGGAGTACATCGCGGCCGGCGACATGATGCAGGTGCAGGTGGGCCAGCGCCTGCAGAAGCGCTACACCGAATCGCCGCTGAGCCTGTACCGCGCGCTGCGCTCGCTCAACCCGTCGCCCTACATGTACTTCTACGACATGGGCACGTTCCAGATCGTGGGCGCCTCGCCCGAGATCCTGGTGCGCCACGAGCGCGTGGCCGAGGGCGAGAAGATCACGATCCGCCCGCTCGCCGGCACGCGCCCGCGCGGCGCGTCGCCCGAGGCCGACATGGCCACCGAGAAGGAGCTGCTCGAGGACCCGAAGGAGCGCGCCGAGCACCTGATGCTGATCGACCTGGCGCGCAACGACATCGGCCGCATCTCGCAGACCGGCAGCGTCAAGGTGACCGATGCGTTCGTCGTGGAGCGCTATTCGCACGTGATGCACATCGTCAGCAACGTGGAGGGCCTGCTCAAGCCGGGTCTGACCAACATGGACGTGCTGCGCGCCACCTTCCCGGCCGGCACGCTCAGCGGCGCGCCCAAGATCCGCGCGATGGAGATCATCGATGAACTCGAGCCGGTCAAGCGCGGCATCTACGGCGGGGCCTGCGGCTACCTGAGCTTCGCGGGCGACATGGACGTGGCTATCGCGATCCGCACGGGGATCGTGCAAAACAACACGCTCTACGTGCAGGCGGCCGCCGGCGTCGTGGCAGATTCGGTCCCGGAGATGGAATGGCGCGAGACGGAGGCCAAGGCGCGCGCGCTGCTGCGAGCGGCCGAGCTGGTCGAGGAAGGGTTCTGAGCAAGCTCCTCTTGCCAGCGCCTCCGGAAGGCGCATAGTCAGTGTCGGGATCCGCGCGCGTCCTTCGTGCGCGGACACAGCAAGTCGAGGAGTTCGCCATGTCGATGTTCCGCTCGTCCTTGTTTTCCCGTGGCCGCCGCGCCGCCGCGCCCGCCGGCCTGATCGTGGCGCTGGCCGCGGCCGCCGGACTGCTGGTCGGCTGCGCCGCGGTCGATCCGGTGATGCCGTCGACGGTGCCCGACCTGTTCGACGACGCGCATGTCGCGCCGGCCAAATACCCGGTCGATCCCGACGACGTGTTCCGGTTCACCCCCGAGATGCAGGCCTACCTGAAGGCGTACGTCGAGCCCATGGCCCGCACCGAGGGCATGCGCAAGGCGATCGCCGAGGCGCTGTACGACCGCAGCAGGCTGCAGCTCGAGTACGACTCCAGCACCACGCGCACCGCGGCCGAGGCGTTCCAGGCGCGCCAGGGCAACTGCCTGTCGCTGGTCATCATGACCGGCGCCTTCGCCAAGGCCCTCAACCTGAAGGTGACCTACCAGCAGGTGGTCGTCGACGACATGTGGAGCCGTTCGGGCGGCATGTACTTCTTCAGCGGCCACGTCAACCTGATGCTGGAGAAGCGCTACCTCGACACGCTCGGCAAGGTCGACCGGACCGACATCTACACCATCGACTTCATGCCGGGCGACGGGTTGCGCAGGTCGCGCGCGATCTCCGAGGACACCGTCATCGCGATGTTCATGAACAATCGCGCCGCCGAGGCCATGGTGCGCGACCAGCTCGACGACGCCTACTGGCGCGTGCGCGAGGCGCTCCGGCGCGATCCGCAGTTCCTCAGCGCCTACAACACGCTGGGCGTGGTGTACCTGCGCCGCGGCGACGCCGCCCGCGCCGAGCGGGTGCTGCAGTTCGCGCTCAAGGCGGCGCCGGACAACCCGCGGCTGTTGGCCAACTACGCGCAGGCGCTGCAGGACCTGGGGCGCAGCGAGGAATCCGCGGCGGTCCGCGCGCATCTGGCCGCCGTCGAGCCCACGCCGCCGTTCTACTGGTACGTGCAGGGGCAGACGGCGCTGCACCAGGGCAACTACCTGAAGGCGCGCGAGATGTTCCTGAAGGAGCTCTCCCGTGCTCCGGACTACCACGAGTTCCACTACGCGCTGGCGGTCGCCGACTTCGAGCTGAATCGCCTCGACGAGGCACGGCGCGAGATGGCGCTGGCCATGGAAGACGCCGTCAAGCGCACCGACCACGACCTGTACGCGGCCAAGCTCGACAAGCTGAAGGCGTGGCGGCAGTCGCAGGCGGCCGCGCCCTCGCTGGTGCAGTAGTCAGAACGTGTGAACGCACCCGACATGCCCGAGCGGGTCCATTCGCACGTTCTCAGCCTTCGCCGCGGGCGCGCTCCGACTCGAAGCGAACCGTGAGCGCATGGGCACGCGCGTCCGACTGCGCGACGAGCAGGCGTTCGCGGATCTGCGCCGACTCGCGGTAGCTGTCGAGCGCGGCGCGCCAGTGCTGGCGCTCCTCGTTGAGCAGGCTGTTCTCCAGGTGGGCCTCGGCCAGCTCCTTGAGCAGCGCGCTCTCGGCCAGCAGCTCCAGCGCCAGCCCGATGTGGGCCTGCGCGCGCCGGTACTGGCCGGCCAGGCGCTCGATGCGGCCCAGGCGCAGCTCGAGGATGCCGCGATCCGGGCCGGCCTTGGCGGCGTCGGCCGACTTCACGCCGATCTGCAGCGCCTCGCGCGCCTTCTCGTGCTTGCCGAGCGCGATGTAGGCGTCGGCGATGTCCTCGCTGCCCTTGGCCACGGGGTAGTGCTGGCCTGCGGCCACCAGGCGCTCGACCTGCGACGAATAGGCCGAGAGCAGCTCGGTGAGCTCCGGCGTCTCGACGCCGTTGCAGTCGGCCACGGCCAGGATCAGCCGCTGCAGCAGCAGGTTCATCCTGACGGCCGAGTGCAGGTAGATGTCGTCGAACTCGGGCAGCAGGCCCTCGGCGAGCATCGAGTGCTTCACGGCCTGTGCCATGTCGCCGATGGCGTGGTACGTGGTGCCGCTGTTGGCCCAGAACAGGCAGCGGTCGCGCGGGCTGTGCACCAGGTGCAGCTGGCCCTTGGCGCGCTCCAGCAGCGCCAGCGCGCCCGCGGCGTCGCCCGTGCGCGCGGTGGCCGAGGCGAGCACGGTGAGGCTGCGCAGCAGGCGCGTGCCGGGTTCGAGCTTGCCGACGGCGCGGTAGCCCGCGATCACCGCCTCTTTCGCTCGGCCGGCGTTCAGGTGGCTCAGCGCCAGCACGAAATCGCACCAGGCGATGCTTTGCGCGTCGGCGGGCGGCGCCAGCGTGGCGCGCAGCGCGAGGCAGATGGCGATGGCCTCGTCGATCCGCCCGGAGCGCGAGCAGGTTTCCGCGCGATCGAGCTGCTCCTCCGTCGTCGTCGGCGGCGTCAGCTCGGCGGCGCCGGCCGGCTCGCGGCGGCGCGGCTTGCGCGGCGGCGGACGCGTGCGTGGTCCGGCGGACGGGGTGGGTTGGGCGGTCGGGAGGTCGTCGGGCGAGGGCATGGCCGGTCAATTCGGGAGTTGGCCAATCCTAGCGAGGTCGCGGCCGCCGCGCGATCCGGACTCGCCGCATCCGCGCCCTCGCACCGCGGCGAAAGACACGCTTGCAAGGATGCGAAGCGCGCCGGCGCGCAAACCCCGCGCGGCGCGCTTAGAATGGTGCGGACATGAAGCAACTCTCGACCATCTTCCGCACCGGGCATTGGCGCTGGTGAAGATCCCGGCCCGGGTCGCGCCGCCGAAAGGCGTGCGCCCCGTTTGACCGAGCCGCGGGCCACCGCAGCTGACGAGAGACCCCGATCGACCGCTCCGCGAGCCGCGGAACCCGCCAGTCGATCACCTTCCCAGACACAGGAACGCTCATGCTTCTGATGATCGACAACTACGATTCCTTCACGTTCAACCTCGTGCAGTATTTCGGCGAGCTCGGGCAGGAGGTGCGGGTCGTGCGCAACGACGAGATCGGCGTGGAGGAGATCGGCGCGATGAAGCCCGACCACCTGGTGCTGTCGCCCGGGCCCTGCTCGCCGGCCGAGGCGGGCGTGTGCGTCGCGGCCATCCAGGCCTACGCCGGCAAGCTGCCGATCCTGGGCGTGTGCCTCGGCCACCAGGCCATCGGCGCGGCCCTCGGCGGCAAGATCGTGCGCGCGCAGCGCCAGATGCACGGCAAGGCCAGCACGCTCACCACCGACGGCGAGGGCGTCTACAAGGGGCTGCCGCGCGAATTCAGCGTGATCCGCTACCACTCGCTGGCCATCGAGCCCGAGACCTGCCCGCAGGATCTGGTGGTCACGTCGCGCTCCGAGGACGGCGAGATCATGGGCGTGCGCCACCGCCACCTGGCGGGCACGCGCACGCCGCTGGAGGGGGTGCAGTTCCATCCCGAGTCCATCCTCTCCGAGCACGGGCACGCGATGCTGCGCAACTTCCTTTCGCTGAGCGCCGTGCAATGACGGCCGCCGTCGATCTCCGCAGCGACACCGTCACGCGGCCGACGCCGGCCATGCGCGACGCGATGTTCGCCGCGCCGCTGGGCGACGACGTCTTCGGCGACGACCCCAGCGTCAACGCGCTGCAGGAACGCGTGGCCGCGCTGCTGGGCAAGGAGGCGGCGCTCTTCATGCCCACCGGCACGCAGAGCAACCTCGCGGCGCTGATGAGCCATTGCCAGCGCGGCGACGAATACCTCGTGGGCCAGATGGCGCACACCTACCGCTGGGAAGGCGGCGGCGCCGCGGTGCTGGGCAGCATCCAGCCGCAGCCCATCGCGCACCAGCCCGACGGCTCGCTGGCGCTGGCCGACATCGAGGCCGCGATCAAGCCTGACGACGCGCACTTCGCGCGCACCCGCCTGCTCGCGCTCGAGAACACCTTCGGCGGCCAGCCCATGGCCATGGACTACCTGCGCGACGCCACCGCGCTCGCCCGTCGCCATGGCCTGGCCACGCACCTGGACGGCGCGCGCGTCTTCAACGCCGCGGTCGCGCAGGCCGAGGCCGACGGCACCGACGCGTACGCCGAGGCGCGCGCCATCGCCGACCTGTTCGACAGCGTCTCCGTGTGCTTCAGCAAGGGGCTGGGCGCGCCGGTGGGCTCGGCCCTGGTCGGCTCGAAGGAGCTCATCGCGCGCGCGAAACGCGTGCGCAAGATGGCCGGCGGCGGCATGCGCCAGGCCGGGCTGCTGGCGGCGGCCGCGTCCCACGCCCTGGAGCACCACGTCAGGCGCCTGGGCGAGGATCACGCGAACGCGCGCCGCCTGGCCGCGGGACTGGCCGGCATCGAGGGCCTCGCGTTCACGCCGCCGGCCACCAACATCCTGTTCGTCGACCTCGCGCCCGCGCTGGTGCAGGCGCGCACGGCCGCGAGGTGGGGCGGCACGCACGACTCGCTGGTCGACCAGCTGCGCTCGCGCGGGGTGCTCTGCACCGGCCTGTACAAGCTGCGCTTCGTCACCCATCTCGACGTCGACGCCGCCGGCATCGATCTCGCCATCGCCGAAATCCGCCGCGCCGTCGGCGCTCCGAACTGAGAGTCCCGCATGCCGATCTCCGACACCGAAGCACTGACCCGCGTCATCGAGCACCGCGAGATCTTCCACGACGAGATGCTCGCGCTGATGCGCCGCATCATGAGCGGCGAGATGTCGCCAACGATGATCGCGGCCATCGCGATCGGGCTGCGCGTGAAGAAGGAGACGATCGGCGAGATCACCGCGGCCGCCACCGTGATGCGCGAGTTCGCGACGCCGGTGCCGGTGCTCGACCGCACCCACCTCGTCGACATCGTGGGCACCGGCGGCGACAGCTCGCACACCTTCAACATCTCCACCGCGTCGGTGTTCGTCGCCGCGGCGGCCGGCGCGCGCGTGGCCAAGCACGGCGGGCGCAGCGTGTCGTCCACCTCGGGCAGCGCCGACGTGATGGAGGCGCTGGGCGCCCACATCAACCTGAGCCCCGAGCTCGTGGCCACCTGCCTGCAGGAGACGGGCATCGGCTTCATGTTCGCGCCCAACCACCACGCGTCGATGAAGCATGCCGCGCCGGTGCGCAAGGAGCTGGGCGTGCGCACCATCTTCAACATCCTCGGGCCGCTCACCAACCCGGCCGGCGCGCCCAACCAGCTGATGGGCGTGTTCCACCCCGACCTGGTCGGCATCCAGGTGCGCGTGCTGCAGCGCCTGGGCTCCGAGCACGTGATGGTGGTGTACGGCCAGAACGGCATGGACGAGGTCTCGCTGTCGGGCGAGACGCTGGTGGGCGAGCTGAAGGACGGCGAGGTGCGCGAGTACGTGGTGCATCCCAGCGACTTCGGCCTGCCGGTGTACGACTCGCGCGTGCTGCGCGTGGCCAACCAGCAGGAATCGGTGGCGTGCATCCGCCGCGCGCTGTCCAACGAGGATGGCCCGGTGCGCGACGTCGTGCTGCTCAACGCCGGCGCCGCGCTGTACTGCGCGGGCGTGGCCGCGTCGGTGTCCGAGGGCGTCAAGCGCGCCCGCGAGGCGGTGGCCGCGGGCGCCGCGCAGGCCAAGCTGGAACAGTTCGTGGCCGTCACGCAGAGGCTCAAGTCCAATGTCTGACATCCTCCAACGCATCGTCGAGGTCAAGCGCGAGGAGATCGCCGCCGCCCGTCCGCGCCGCAGCCTGGGCGACCTGCAGGAACTCGCGCGCGGCCAGGACGCGACGCGCGGATTCGCCACGGCCATGCGCGCGAAGGTGGCGCGCGGCGACGCGGCCGTCATCGCCGAGATCAAGAAGGCCAGCCCCAGCAAGGGCGTGCTGCGCGTGCAGTTCGACCCGGCGGCGATCGCCGTCAGCTACGCGGCGCACGGCGCGGCCTGCCTGTCGGTGCTCACCGACGTGCAGTTCTTCCAGGGACACGCCGACTACCTGCAGGCCGCGCGCGCCGCCTGCGCGCTGCCGGTGATCCGCAAGGACTTCCTGATCGACCCGTACCAGGTGGCGGAGGCGCGCGCGATGGGCGCCGACTGCGTGCTGCTGATCGCCGCGTGCCTGGGCGACGGCCAGATGGGCGAGCTCGAGGCGGCGGCGCTGGAGCTGGGCATGGACGTGCTGGTGGAGGTGCACGACGGCGCCGAGCTCACGCGCGCGCTGCGGCTGCGCACCCCGCTGCTGGGCATCAACAACCGCAACCTGCGCACCTTCGAGGTGACGCTGGACACCACGCTGGGCATGCTGGCCGACGTGCCGTCCGATCGCCTGCTGGTGACCGAGTCGGGCATCCTCGCGCAGCCCGACGTGGCCAGGATGCGCGCGGCCGGCGTGCACGCGTTCCTGGTGGGCGAGGCGTTCATGCGCGCGCCCGATCCGGGCGTTGCGCTCGAGACGCTGTTCGGCAAGCCGCTTCCGTGAGCCAGTCCGACCTGCCGTTTGGCGATGCGCCCGAGCCTGGCGTGCATCGCGCCGACGACCTGCCCGCCGCGTTCGCGCACTTGCCCGCCGCGTGGCGCGCCGTGCTGTCCGGCTGGACGCCCGCGGCAGAGCAGGCCGTCAGCGCGGCGGTGAAGGCCGTTTCGGGCGAGCGCGAGATCGCGCCGCCGGATCCGTTCCGGGCGCTGCGGCTGCTGGCGCCGGCCGACGTGAAGGTGGTCGTGTTCGGCCAGGATCCCTATCCGCGGCCGGGCCACGCCGACGGGCTGGCCTTCTCGGCCGGGCACGGCAAGCCGGTGTCGCTGCGGCGCATCTTCGAGATCCTCAAGGCCGACCGGCCGGGCTGGCAGCCGCCCGAGCGCTGGCTGCTCGACGGCTGGGCCCGCCAGGGCGTGCTGATGCTCAACCCGGTGCTGACGGTGGAGGTGGGCTCGGCCGGGGCGCACATGAATTGCGGTTGGCAGGCACTCACTTCAGATATTGTTCGCGTGCTTGCGGGGCGCCAGGATCCGCCCACGTTCCTGCTGTGGGGCAAGCCGGCGCAGGCGTTCTTCGACGCGGCATGTCCCGCCGGTTCGGGCGCGCGCGTGCTGCGGGCGCGCCATCCGTCGCACGACTTCAAGCGCGAGTTCATGGCCGACGGCAGCCACTTCGCGGCCACGGCCGGGCAGGTCGACTGGTGGTCGCTTAACTGACGAGCGACGACAGGCGAGTGACACTCCCGCCAGAGGCGACGAACCCCGGGGGTCTATCCAATCCCGTTTCCAATGTGGTATAGTTGCGGGCTTCGCTCCTGGAGGGGTGGCCGAGTGGTTAAAGGCAGCAGACTGTAAATCTGCCCGCTAACGCGTACGCTGGTTCGAATCCAGCCTCCTCCACCAAGTGTGCGATGCAGTTTCAGATGCGCTGTCCCTGGCTCCAGGCGGGAGTAGTTCAATGGTAGAACCCTAGCCTTCCAAGCTAATGACGCGGGTTCGATTCCCGTCTCCCGCTCCAACGCTGGGAAGCCAGCTGGACAGTTGCAGCAGTACCGGCAAGATGTTTTTGATGTCGGCAGCGGTTTGAACAAAGGCGATGCGCCCGTGTTCAAGCCCGTGTCGATGCCCATGTGGCTCAGTGGTAGAGCACTCCCTTGGTAAGGGAGAGGTCGCGCGTTCGATCCGCGCCATGGGCACCACTTCTCTTCTTTGATTTTTCGAACGCTTGACTAGGAGCGCAAGATGGCAAAAGGCAAATTCGAACGGACCAAGCCGCACGTCAACGTCGGCACCATCGGCCACGTCGACCACGGCAAGACCACGCTGACCGCGGCGATCACCACTGTCCTGTCGAAGAAGTTCGGCGGCGAAGCCAAGGCGTACGACCAGATCGACGCGGCGCCGGAAGAAAAGGCGCGCGGCATCACGATCAACACCGCGCACGTCGAGTACGAGACGGCCAACCGCCACTACGCGCACGTCGACTGCCCGGGCCACGCCGACTACGTCAAGAACATGATCACCGGTGCCGCCCAGATGGACGGCGCCATCCTGGTGTGCTCGGCCGCCGACGGCCCGATGCCCCAGACGCGCGAGCACATCCTGCTGTCGCGCCAGGTGGGCGTGCCCTACATCATCGTCTTCCTGAACAAGGCCGACATGGTGGACGACGCCGAGCTGCTCGAGCTGGTGGAGATGGAAGTTCGCGAACTCCTGTCGAAGTACGACTTCCCGGGCGACGACACCCCGATCATCAAGGGTTCGGCGAAGCTGGCCCTCGAAGGCGACAAGGGCGAGCTGGGCGAAGAAGCCATCATGAAGCTGGCCGACGCGCTCGACACGTACATCCCGACGCCCGAGCGCGCCGTCGACGGCGCCTTCCTGATGCCGGTCGAAGACGTGTTCTCGATCTCGGGCCGCGGCACCGTGGTGACCGGCCGTATCGAACGCGGCATCGTCAAGGTCGGCGAGGAAATCGAGATCGTCGGTATCTCGGCCACGCAAAAGACGACCTGCACGGGCGTGGAAATGTTCCGCAAGCTGCTCGACCAGGGCCAGGCCGGCGACAACGTCGGTATCCTGCTGCGCGGCACCAAGCGTGAAGACGTCCAGCGCGGCCAGGTGCTGTGCAAGCCGAACTCGGTCAAGCCGCACACGCACTTCACGGGCGAGATCTACGTGCTGTCCAAGGACGAAGGCGGCCGTCACACGCCGTTCTTCAACAACTATCGTCCCCAGTTCTACTTCCGCACGACGGACGTGACGGGCGCGATCGAGTTGCCCAAGGACAAGGAAATGGTCATGCCGGGCGACAACGTGTCGATCACGGTCAAGCTGATCGCCCCGATCGCGATGGAAGAAGGCCTGCGCTTCGCCATCCGTGAAGGCGGCCGCACCGTCGGCGCCGGCGTCGTTGCCAAGATCATCGAGTAAGACGGCTTCGTCTCACAGAAAGAAAGCTGCAGGGGTATAGCTCAATTGGCAGAGCGTCGGTCTCCAAAACCGAAGGTTGGGGGTTCGATTCCCTCTGCCCCTGCCACCGACTCGCGCTGAACCGGAACTGCCGGACAGCGCATCGAGAGGCCAAAAGAACGGGCCCGCGGGTGAGAAATCACCCCGCGGGCTTTTTCGCCAAGTTCGGCGACGGTCTTGTGGTCGGGTCGTGTGGTGTTTCCAGGTCGACTCCGCAGCGATGGACTGAATAGCAAGTGAAGGCAATGGCTACCAATTCCCAGATCGAAACCGTCAACACCGGCGCCGACAAGGCCAAGCTGGCCGCCGCGGCGCTGTTGCTGCTGGGCGGCATCGTGGCGTTCTACGCGCTGGGCCACCTGGACCTGTGGGTCCGCGTGGTGGCGCTGATCGTCCTCCTGGCGCTGGCCGTTGCAGTGTTCTTCGTGTCGGAGCCGGGCAAGCAGCTCATCGGCTTCGGCAAGGAGTCGGTCAAGGAAGTCAAGAAGGTCGTCTGGCCCACGCGCAAGGAAGCCCTGCAGAACACCGCGATGGTGTTCGCGTTCGTGTTCCTGATGGCGCTGTTCCTGTGGATCACCGACAAGACGCTCGAGTTCGTGCTGTACGACCTGATCCTGGGCTGGAAGCGGTAAGAAGGATTTCATTGCAATGACTGAGAGCACCGCCATCGAAGAAGGCGCAGGCGCCGCCGCCAACCCGCTGCGTTGGTACGTCGTCCACGCCTACTCGGGCATGGAGAAGGCTGTCGAGCGCAACCTGCGCGAGCGCATCGAGCGCGCCGGCATGCACGCCAAGTTCGGCCGCATCCTGGTTCCCACCGAAGAAGTGGTCGAGCTGAAGAACGGCAAGAAGTCGGTCACCGAGCGGCGCTTCTTCCCCGGCTACGTGCTGGTGGAGATGCTGCTGGACGACGAATCCTGGCACCTGGTCAAGCACACGAGCAAGGTCACCGGCTTCGTGGGCGGCGCGCGCAATCGCCCGGCGCCCATCTCGGAAGCCGAGGTGATGAAGATCGTCAACCAGATGCAGGAAGGCGTCGACAAGCCGCGTCCGAAGGTGGAGTGGGTCGTCGGCGAACTCGTCCGCGTCAAGGAAGGCCCGTTCACGGACTTCAACGGCGCCATCGAGGACGTCAACTACGAGAAGTCCAAGGTCAAGGTCTCGGTCACGATCTTCGGTCGTGCCACCGGTGTCGAGCTGGACTTCGGGCAGGTCGAGAAGGTTTGAGCCCGGCGAGGGGCTCGCAGCGAGGCGCGATGCGCCGCGATGTGAACCTCGCCCGTTGCTGCCGGTGACGAGACACCGGATCGAGGAGCCCAGGTAACCAATCCTGGGCGCTGGAACTCAACGATTCCCTCCGTGGAATCGAATTGGAGAAACGAAATGGCAAAGAAGATTGTCGGCTTCATCAAGCTGCAAATTCCGGCCGGCAAGGCGAATCCGTCGCCGCCGGTGGGCCCGGCGCTGGGTCAGCGCGGTCTGAACATCATGGAATTCTGCAAGGCGTTCAACGCCCAGACTTCCTCGATGGAACCCGGCCTGAAGCTGCCGGTGGTCATCACCGCGTTCGCGGACAAGTCGTTCACGTTCGTGCTGAAGTCGCCCCCGGCGACCGTGCTGATCAAGCGCGCCATCAAGCTCGACAAGGGCTCGTCGCGTCCGAACGCCGACAAGGTTGGCAAGATCACGCGCGCCCAGCTCGAAGAGATCGCCAAGATCAAGACCAAGGACCTGACGGGCGCCGACCTCGACGCCCAGGTCAAGACCATCGCCGGCACCGCCCGCTCGATGGGCGTCACCGTGGAAGGAGTCTGAACATGGCTAACCTCACCAAGCGCCAGAAGGCCATGCAGGGCAAGGTCGCCGACACGCAGAAGCTGTACGCGATCATCGACGCCCTGGCCATCGTCAAGGAATGCGCCACCGCCAAGTTCGATGAATCCATCGACGTGGCCGTGCAGCTCGGCATCGACGCGAAGAAGTCGGACCAGGTCGTCCGCGGCGCCGTCGTGCTGCCGCACGGCACCGGCAAGACCAAGCGCGTCGCCGTGTTCGCCCAAGGCGCCAAGGCTGAAGAAGCCCGCGCCGCCGGCGCCGACATCGTCGGCATGGAAGACCTGGCCGAGCAGATCAAGGCCGGCAACATGGACTTCGACGTCGTGATCGCCTCGCCGGACACGATGCGCATCGTCGGTACCCTGGGCCAGATCCTGGGCCCGCGCGGCCTGATGCCGAACCCGAAGGTCGGCACGGTCACCCCGGACGTCGCCACGGCCGTCAAGAACGCCAAGGCCGGCCAGGTGCAGTTCCGCGTCGACAAGGGCGGCATCATCCACGGCACGATCGGCCGTCGCTCGTTCGACTCCGACAAGCTGAAGGAAAACCTGGCGGCGCTGGTCGACGCGCTGGCCAAGGCCAAGCCGGCCGCGAGCAAGGGTGTCTACCTGCGCAAGATCGCCGTGTCCTCGACCATGGGCGTGGGCGTTCGCGTCGACACCCAGTCGCTGACGGCCTGATTTTTGATTTGAGGCCTTCGCGCAATTAAGTCTTGGCGCGCGAGGGTTGAAGGAATTGGTGGGCTGTCCGCCCGACGCGAAAGCGAAGAGCGGGCAGGCCATCCAAGACCGCTGGCCGGGCTGGAATTCCGACGGGGCGCAAGCCCTCGACGAACCCGGTCCTTAAAACGGCAACGGAGAAATCCGGAAAGCCGAGCCAGCGCAGATGGCGGTCCCGCCGGAACTGAAGAAGCAGTGGAATGCGTGTCCCGCGATGCGAGTCGAGGGGCACGGGTGAAGCGGTAGAGCAGTATCGGCAAGGTCGCTGAAATCCCGGTGTGCGGGAGAGGCCTTCGCAGAAGGTGTCGAACGCACGTTTGAATGTGAGGAGTAGACCTTGAGTCTCAATCGTAGCGAGAAGGCAGCCGTCATCTCGGACGTGGCCGCGCAAGTGGCCCGTTCGCAGACGTTGGCTCTGGCCGAGTACCGTGGCCTCACCGTCGAGCAACTGAACAAGCTGCGCGTCGAAGCGCGTGCCAAGGGTGTCTATCTTCACGTGCTGAAGAACACCCTGGCCCGTCGCGCCGTCGCCGGCACGCCGTTCGAGAGCGCGTCGGAGAGCATGGTCGGTCCGCTGATCTATGGTTTTTCGGAAGACGCAGTCGCCGCCGCGAAGGTCATCGCTGACTTCGCCAAGACGAACGACAAGCTGGTACTGAAGGGCGGCGCCTATGCAGGCAAGGCCCTGAACGTCGACGGTGTGAAGGCCCTGGCCAACATCCCGTCGCGCGAAGTCCTGCTGTCGCAGATCGCGATGCTGCTGCAGTCGCCGATCGCCAGCTTCGCCCGCGTCGTCGACGCGGTCGCGAAGAAGAAGGGTGGCGGCGAAGAAGCTGCTGCCCCGGCGGAAGAAGCCGCACCGGCCGCCTGATCCAGGCCTGGCCAAACCCACTCAATTTCACTGTTTTAGATAGGAATACAAAATGGCATTCGATAAGGACGCTTTCCTGACCTCCCTCGACAGCATGTCGGTGATGGAACTCAACGACCTGGTCAAGGCGATCGAAGAGAAGTTCGGCGTGTCGGCCGCGGCCGTGGCCGTGTCCGGCGGTGGCGGCGGCGGCGCTGCTGCTCCGGCTGCTGAAGAGAAGACGGAATTCAACGTTGTCCTGACCGGCGCCGGCGCCAACAAGGTCGGCGTCATCAAGGCCGTGCGCGAACTGACGGGCCTCGGCCTGAAGGAAGCCAAGGACCTGGTCGACGGCGCTCCGAAGAACGTCAAGGAAGCCATTGCCAAGGCCGACGCCGAAGCCGCCCTGAAGAAGCTGATCGAAGCGGGCGCTACCGCCGAAATCAAGTAAAGACCTTGTGGGGACGGCTTGCCGTCCCCATGTCGGTTTGTTCGCCCCCGCCTCGCGCGGGGGAGAGAGCAGCGCAAAGCGGGCCCGGGCCCGTTTTGCAGTGTTCTCTGATCCGACTGCAGAGAACAGGTTTGGTCGGACTCCGGTGCAATGCCGGGGTTGTCCGCCAGCGATTGGTAGTGGCCAATCACCAAGCAACCGGACGCAATGTCTGAGTCGACGACGGGCCGCCCCGAGTCGACTCGCCCCCCACGGGGGGTGGAGGCCGCGCCTTTGCGGCCTCCAGGGGGTCCGGTGAATGCCAGTCGCCGACGAGATGCGTGCCCAAGGCCAGGGTGCGTGTCGTCGCTACGGAGTGTGTATGGCGCAAGCAACCCCCTATAGCTTTACCGAACGCAAGCGGATCCGGAAGAATTTCGGAAAACGCGAGAGCGTCCTGAACGTCCCCTACCTGCTGACGATGCAGCAGGATTCCTACGTCGCGTTCCTCCAGAAGGACGTCGCGCCGCAGAAGCGCAAGGCCGAAGGCCTGCAGGCGGCGTTCCTGTCCGCGTTCCCGATCGTCTCGCACAACAGCATGGTCGAGATGAAGTTCATCGAGTTCAACATCGCCAAGCCGCCGTTCGACGTGCGGGAGTGCCAGCAGCGCGGACTCACGTTCGCCGCCGCCGTGCGCGCGAAGTTGCAGATGATCATCTATGACCGCGAGTCCGCTCCGGCCAAGGTCGTCAAGGAGATCAAGGAGCAAGAGGTCTACATGGGCGAAGTTCCGCTCATGACCGACTACGGCTCGTTCATCGTCAACGGCACCGAACGCGTCATCGTCAGCCAGCTGCACCGCTCCCCCGGCGTGTTCTTCGAGCACGACAAGGGCAAGACCCACTCGTCCGGCAAGCTGCTGTTCTCCGCGCGCATCATCCCGTACCGCGGCTCCTGGCTCGACTTCGAGTTCGACCCGAAGGACATCCTGTACTTCCGCGTCGACCGTCGCCGCAAGATGCCCGTCACGATCCTGCTGAAGGCCATCGGCCTGAATCCGGAAGCGATCCTGGCGCACTTCTTCAAGAACGACACCTTCCGCCTGATGGACTCGGGCGCGCAGATGGAGTTCGTGGCCGAGCGCCTCAAGGGCGAAGTTGCGCGCTTCGACATCACCGACAAGGACGGCAACGTCGTCGTCGAGAAGGACAAGCGCATCACCGCGCGCCACGTGCGCCAGCTCGAGCAGTCGGGCACCACGCACGTCACCGTTCCGGAAGACTTCCTGATCGGCCGCGTCGTCGCCCGCAACATGGTCGACGCCGACACCGGCGAGATCATCGCCAAGGCCAATGACGAGCTGACCGAAGCGCTGCTGAAGAAGCTGCGCGGCGCCGGCGTGAAGGAACTCGCGGTCCTGTTCACCAACGAACTCGACCAGGGCGCCTACATCAGCCAGACGCTGGCCACCGACGAGACGGCCGACCAGCTGGCCGCCCGCGTCGCCATCTACCGCATGATGCGCCCCGGCGAGCCGCCGACCGAAGACGCCGTCGAGGCGCTCTTCAACCGCCTGTTCTACAGTGAGGACACGTACGACCTGTCGCGCGTGGGCCGCATGAAGTTCAACGCGCGCATCAGCCGCGAAGGCGCCGAAGGCGCGATGACCCTGTCCAACGAGGACATCATCGCCGTCGTCAAGATCCTCGTGGAACTGCGCAACGGCCGCGGCGAAGTCGACGACATCGACCACCTGGGCAATCGCCGCGTGCGCTGCGTGGGCGAGCTGGCCGAGAACCAGTACCGCTCTGGCCTCGCCCGCATCGAGAAGGCCGTCAAGGAACGCCTCGGCCAGGCCGAGACCGAAGCCCTGATGCCGCACGACCTGATCAACTCCAAGCCGATCTCCGCGGCCCTGAAGGAGTTCTTCGGCGCGTCGCAGCTGTCGCAGTTCATGGACCAGACCAACCCGCTGTCGGAAATCACGCACAAGCGTCGCGTTTCCGCACTGGGCCCGGGCGGCCTGACCCGCGAGCGCGCCGGCTTCGAAGTCCGCGACGTGCACCCGACCCACTACGGCCGCGTGTGCCCGATCGAGACGCCGGAAGGCCCGAACATCGGCCTGATCAACTCGCTGGCCCTGTACGCCCGCCTGAACGACTACGGCTTCCTCGAGACGCCGTATCGCCGCGTGAGCGACAGCAAGGTCACCGACCAGATCGACTACCTGTCGGCCATCGAGGAAAGCAAGTACGTCATCGCGCAGGCCAACGCCTCGCTCGACGGCGCCGGCACCCTCACCGACGAGCTGGTCTCCGCCCGTGAGAACGGCGAATCCGTGCTGACCTCGCCGGAACGCATCCAGTACATGGACGTGGCCCCGACGCAGATCGTGTCGGTCGCCGCCTCGCTGGTGCCGTTCCTCGAGCACGACGATGCGAACCGCGCACTGATGGGCGCCAACATGCAACGCCAGGCCGTCCCCGTCCTGCGCCCCGAAAAGGCGCTGGTGGGCACGGGCGTGGAACGCGTGGCGGCGGTCGACTCCGGCACGGTGGTCACGTCGCGCCGCGGCGGCATCGTCGACTACATCGACACCAACCGCATCGTCATCCGCGTCAACGATGCCGAGACGGTTGCGGGCGAAGTCGGCGTCGACATCTACAACCTGATCAAGTACCAGCGTTCCAACCAGAACACGAACATCCACCAGCGTCCCATCGTCCAGCGCGGCGACAAGGTCGGCGCCGGTGACGTGATCGCCGACGGTGCGTCGACCGACCTGGGTGAACTGGCTCTCGGCCAGAACATGCTCGTCGCGTTCATGCCGTGGAACGGCTACAACTTCGAAGACTCGATCCTGCTGTCGGAACGTGTCATCGCCGAAGACCGCTACACCTCGATCCACATCGAGGAGCTGGTGGTCATGGCGCGCGACACGAAGCTGGGCTCGGAAGAAATCACGCGCGACATCCCGAACCTGTCGGAACAGCAACTCGGCCGCCTGGACGAGTCGGGCATCGTCTACATCGGCGCCGAAGTGAACGCGGGCGACGTGCTCGTGGGCAAGGTCACGCCGAAGGGCGAGACCACGCTGACCCCGGAAGAGAAGCTGCTGCGCGCCATCTTCGGCGAGAAGGCCTCCGACGTGAAGGACACGTCGCTGCGCGTCGACCAGGGCACCAACGGCACCGTCATCGACGTCCAGGTGTTCACCCGCGAAGGCATCCAGCGCGACAAGCGCGCGCAACAGATCATCGACGATGAACTGAAGCGCTTCCGCCTCGACCTGAACGACCAGCTGCGCATCGTCGAAGCCGACGCGTTCGACCGGATCGCGAAGCTGCTCAACGGCCGCATCGCCAACGGTGGACCGCAGAAGATCGCCAAGGGCACCGCCATCGACAAGGCCTACCTGGCCAGCATCGAGAAGTACCACTGGTTCGACATCCGCCCGGCGGAAGACGAGATCGCCAACCAGCTCGAGTCGATCAAGAACTCGCTCGAGCAGACGCGCCACGGCTTCGACCTCGCCTTCGAAGAGAAGCGCAAGAAGCTCACGCAGGGCGACGAGCTGCCGGCCGGCGTGCTGAAGATGGTCAAGGTCTACCTGGCCGTCAAGCGCCGCCTGCAACCCGGCGACAAGATGGCCGGCCGCCACGGCAACAAGGGTGTCGTGTCCAAGATCGTCGCGGTCGAGGACATGCCCTACATGGCCGACGGCACCCCGTGCGACATCGTGCTGAACCCGCTGGGCGTCCCGTCGCGGATGAACGTCGGGCAGGTGCTCGAGGTCCACCTGGGCTGGGCCGGCAAGGGCATCGGCCAGCGCATCGGCGACATGCTCCAGAAGCAGGCCGCCGTGGCCGAGATCCGTGCGTTCATGGACGAGCTGTACAACAAGTCAGGTGGCAAGGCCGAGAACATCGGCGGGCTGTCCGACACCGAAGTGCTGAGCATGGCCGGCGAACTCACCAAGGGCGTGCCGTTCGCGACGCCGGTGTTCGACGGCGCCGCGGAAGAAGAGATCCGCGGCATGCTGCGCCTCGCCTACCCGGACGACATCGCTGCCCGCAAGGGCCTCACCGCCACGCGCACCCAGTGCACGCTGCACGATGGTCGCACCGGCGAAGCCTTCGAGCGTCCGGTCACGGTCGGCTACATGCACGTCCTGAAGCTCCATCACCTGGTGGACGACAAGATGCACGCACGTTCGACCGGCCCGTACTCGCTCGTCACCCAGCAGCCGCTGGGCGGCAAGGCGCAGTTCGGCGGCCAGCGCTTCGGTGAAATGGAAGTCTGGGCCCTGGAAGCCTACGGCGCGGCTTACGTGCTGCAGGAAATGCTGACCGTGAAGTCCGACGACGTGAACGGCCGCACCAAGGTGTACGAGAACATCGTCAAGGGCGAACACGCGATCGACGCCGGCATGCCGGAATCGTTCAACGTGCTGGTCAAGGAAATTCGTTCGCTCGGTATCGACATCGAGTTGGAAAAGAACTGAACGTGAATCGACCTGCCGTCCCCGCGGGGCCGGCAGGGCACCCCATTCAGTTCGTGATCATCGACAGTTACCGAGTTTTTAGGAGAGATGCATGAAGGGCTTGCTGGACCTTTTCAAGCAATTCACCCCCGATGAGCATTTCGATGCCATCAAGATCGGCCTCGCGTCGCCCGAAAAGATCCGTTCGTGGTCTTTCGGCGAAGTCAAGAAGCCGGAAACCATCAACTACCGGACGTTCAAGCCGGAGCGTGATGGTCTGTTCTGCGCCAAGATCTTCGGTCCCATCAAGGACTACGAGTGCCTGTGCGGCAAGTACAAGCGCCTGAAGCACCGCGGCGTCATCTGCGAGAAGTGCGGCGTCGAAGTGACGCAGACCAAGGTTCGCCGTGACCGCATGGGTCACATCGACCTGGCGGCGCCGTGCGCGCACATCTGGTTCCTGAAGTCGCTCCCGTCGCGCCTGGGCCTCGTGCTCGACATGACGCTGCGCGACATCGAGCGCGTGCTGTACTTCGAAGCCTACGTGGTCGTGGACCCGGGCATGACGCCGCTGAAGAAGTTCTCGATCATGACCGAGGACGACTTCGAGGCCAAGCATGCCGAGTTCGGTGACGAGTTCACCGCGCTGATGGGCGCCGAGGGCATCAAGAAGCTGCTGGAGGAAATGGATCTCGACGTCGAGATCGACAAGCTCCGCAACGACATGACCGGCTCCGAGCTGAAGGTCAAGAAGAACTCCAAGCGCCTGAAGGTGATGGAAGCCTTCAAGAAGTCGGGCATCAAGCCCAACTGGATGATCATGGACGTGCTGCCGGTGCTCCCGCCGGACCTGCGTCCCCTCGTCCCGCTGGACGGCGGCCGCTTCGCCACGTCGGACCTGAACGACCTCTATCGCCGCGTCATCAACCGCAACAACCGTCTCGCGCGCCTGCTGGAGCTGAAGGCTCCGGAAATCATCGTGCGCAACGAGAAGCGGATGCTGCAGGAAGCCGTCGATTCGCTGCTGGACAACGGCCGTCGCGGCAAGGCGATGACCGGCGCCAACAAGCGTGCGCTCAAGTCGCTGGCCGACATGATCAAGGGCAAGTCGGGTCGCTTCCGCCAGAACCTGCTGGGCAAGCGCGTCGACTACTCGGGTCGTTCGGTCATCACCGTGGGCCCGACGCTCAAGCTGCACCAGTGCGGCCTGCCCAAGCTGATGGCCATCGAGCTCTTCAAGCCGTTCATCTTCTCGCGCCTCGAAGCCATGGGCATCGCGACGACGATCAAGGCGGCCAAGAAGGAAGTGGAAGCCGGCACGCCGGTGGTGTGGGACATCCTTGAAGAAGTCATCAAGGAACACCCGATCATGCTGAACCGCGCGCCGACGCTGCACCGCCTGGGCATCCAGGCGTTCGAGCCGGTGCTGATCGAAGGCAAGGCCATCCAGCTGCATCCGCTGGTCTGCGCCGCGTTCAACGCCGACTTCGACGGTGACCAGATGGCCGTCCACGTGCCGCTGTCCATCGAGGCGCAGATGGAAGCGCGCGCGCTGATGCTCGCCTCCAACAACGTGCTGTTCCCGGCCAACGGCGAACCGTCGATCGTGCCGTCGCAGGACGTGGTGCTGGGCCTGTACTACGCCACCCGGGAGCGCATCAACGGCAAGGGCGAGGGGATGATCTTCACGAACATCTCCGAGATGCTGCGCGCGCTCGAGAACGGTGTCGTGGAAATCACCGCGCGCATCAACGTGATGCTGCCCGAGTGGACGAAGAACGCCGAGGGCGAATTCGTCGAGAGCGTCAAGCTGACCGAGACCACGGTCGGCCGCGCGTTGCTGTCCGAGATCCTGCCGAAGGGCCTGCCGTTCTCGAACATCAACAAGGCGCTCAAGAAGAAGGAAATCTCGCGCCTGATCAACACGTCCTTCCGCAAGTGCGGCCTGAAGGAAACCGTCGTCTTCGCGGACAAGCTGCTGCAGAACGGCTTCCGCCTGGCCACGCGCGCCGGCATCTCGATCGCCATCGACGACATGCTGGTGCCCAAGGAAAAGCCGGGCCTGATCGAACGCGCCGAGAAGGAAGTCAAGGAGATCGAGCAGCAGTACGTCTCGGGTCTCGTGACCGCCGGCGAGCGCTACAATAAGGTCGTCGACATCTGGGGCAAGACCGGTGACGAAGTGGGCAAGGTCATGATGGCCCAGCTCGCCAAGCAGAAGGTCCTCGACCGCCACGGCAAGGAAGTCGACCAGGAATCGTTCAACTCGATCTACATGATGGCCGACTCCGGCGCTCGCGGCTCCGCCGCGCAGATCCGCCAGCTGGCCGGCATGCGGGGCCTGATGGCCAAGCCCGACGGCTCCATCATCGAGACGCCGATCACCGCGAACTTCCGCGAAGGCCTGAACGTTCTGCAGTACTTCATCTCCACCCACGGCGCCCGCAAGGGCCTGGCGGACACGGCGCTGAAGACCGCGAACTCCGGCTACCTGACGCGTCGTCTCGTCGACGTCACCCAGGATCTGGTCGTCACCGAGGAAGACTGCGGCACGCAGAACGGCCTCGCGATGCGCGCCCTGGTCGAGGGCGGCGAAGTCATCGAATCGCTGCGCGATCGCGTCCTCGGCCGCGTGACCGCCATCGAGGTGCTGCATCCTGAAACCCAGGAAGTGGTGCTCGGCGCGATCAAGATGCTCGACGAAGACACGCTCGACAGGCTTGAAGCCGTCGGCGTCGACGAAGTCAAGGTGCGCACGCCGCTCACCTGCACGACGCGCTACGGCATGTGCGCCAAGTGCTACGGCCGCGACCTGGGCCGTGGCGGCCTGATCAACGTCGGCGAAGCGATCGGCGTCATCGCCGCGCAGTCGATCGGCGAGCCGGGCACGCAGCTGACCATGCGCACGTTCCACATCGGTGGTGCGGCGTCGCGTGCGGCGGTGGCCTCCAGCGTCGATGCGAAGTCGGACGGCGTGATCGGCTTCAACGCCACGATGCGCTACGTGACCAACGGCAAGGGCGAACTGGTGGTGATCTCGCGTTCCGGCGAAATCATCATCCTGGATCCGCACGGCCGCGAGCGCGAGCGCCACAAGGTGCCGTACGGCGCGCTGCTGAACGTGAAGGCCGACCAGGCCGTCAAGCACGGCCACGTGCTGGCGAACTGGGATCCGCTGACCCGCCCGATCATCACGGAATTCGCCGGTCGCGCGAACTTCGAGAATGTCGAGGAAGGCGTCACCGTGGCCAAGCAGGTCGACGAGGTCACCGGCCTGTCCACGCTGGTCGTGATCGATCCGAAGCGCCGCGGCGCCGCCAAGATCGTCCGTCCGCAGGTCAAGCTGCTCGACGCGCAAGGCCAGGAAGTGAAGATCCCCGGCACCGACCACTCGGTGACGATCGGCTTCTCGGTGGGCTCGCTGATCCAGATCCGCGACGGCCAGGACCTGATGCCTGGCGAAGTGCTGGCGCGTATTCCAGTCGAAGGCCAGAAGACCCGCGACATCACCGGCGGTCTGCCGCGCGTGGCCGAGCTCTTCGAGGCCCGCAGCCCGAAGGACAAGGGCACGCTGGCCGAGAAGACCGGTACCGTGTCGTTCGGCAAGGAGACCAAGGGCAAGGTCCGCCTGCAGATCACCGATCCGGAAGGCATCGTCCACGAGGAACTCGTGCCGAAGGAAAAGAACATCCTGGTGCACGAAGGCCAGGTGGTCAACAAGGGCGAGAGCGTCGTCGACGGCCCGGCCGATCCGCAGGACATCCTGCGCCTGCTGGGTGTCGAGGAACTGGCGCGCTACATCGTCGACGAAGTGCAGGACGTTTACCGTCTGCAGGGCGTGAAGATCAACGACAAGCACATCGAGGTGATCGTTCGCCAGATGCTGCGTCGCGTGCAGATCACGAACCCGGGCGACACGCACTACATCCTCGGCGAGCAGGTGGAGCGCTCGGAGCTGTTCGGCACCAACGACAAGATGCGCAAGGACGACAAGCTCCCTGCCACCTATTCGGACGTGCTGCTGGGCATCACCAAGGCCTCGCTGTCGACCGATTCCTTCATCTCGGCCGCCTCCTTCCAGGAAACGACCCGCGTGCTCACCGAGGCTGCCATCATGGGCAAGCGCGACGAGCTGCGCGGCCTGAAGGAAAACGTCATCGTCGGCCGCCTGATCCCGGCCGGCACCGGCATGGCCTTCCACCAGGCTCGCAAGGCCAAGGAAGACATGGACGAGACCGAGCGTCGCGCGATCGCGTTGCAGGAGGCCGAGGAACTGGCCGCCGCGCAACTGGCGCAGCTGGATTCGGCGCCCGCGGGCGGCGAGCAGTTGGCCGAGTAAGTCGACGGAGCGCCGCTCGCGGCGCTCCAACGAGAAGGGCGACCCGCGGGTCGCCCTTTTTTTGTCCCGGTCGCGTGTGCCGCGAGGGATGTCCAAGGCTCTATCGACCGATGCGCGAACGGGTTGAGCGCGAAATGCCCGCATCGGGGCCGAATGCCGTGCACCTTCTCACGGATCGGTCAAGGAGCTGGTGCTCCGACATACTCCCGGCATCCCCCGCTTGATACAGTTTGTTCCAATTGCTCAACCGAAGGCAGCACCCATGACGTTCACCAAGATCATCACCGCCGGCGCTGCCGCGCTCGCCCTGGCTGGGGCGGCGCACGCCAACAGCTTTACCGACGGCTCGTTCGCCGAAGGCGCAGCCGCCGGTGCCTTCTCCACGTATTACGCCGGTTCCACGTTCGGCGCCTGGGCGGTCACGTCCGGCTCGGTCGACCTGATCGGCACCTACTGGCCGGGTCCCACCAGCACCAGCTACTCGGTCGACATGAACGGCCTGACCGCCGGCACCATCTCGCAGAACTTCACCCTCGGCGCCGGCGAATACCGCCTGAGCTTCTGGATCGCCGCCAACCCGGACGGCGGCCCGCAGACGCGCTCGGTGCTAGCCACCGTGGGCGACGCCTCGCAGACCTTCACGTTCGACGCCACCGGCGCGACCCGGTCGAACATGGGCTGGACGCTCGAGACAATGACGTTCACCACGGCCGGTGCCACCACCCTGTCGTTCGCGTCGGAAACCGAGCCTTCGAGCGGCTACAGCCCCTACGGTGCCTCCATCGGCGGCGTCACCGTCACCTCGGTGCCGGAACCCGCTTCGCTGGGCTTGCTGCTGGCCGGCCTGGGCCTGTTCGGCGTGATGGCCTCGCGTCGCCGCGCGCGCTGAACGACGATCCTCGGGCGCTCCGCGTTCGCGCGGAAGCGACCGGGAATGACGAAGGCGACCCGCGGGTCGCCTTTTTCCTGCGCGCTTCGTGCATTGTTGCTGCGCTGCAGCGCCTGCATCGATGCCGATCAAAGGACCGCGATTTGGTCGCGCCGGCGTGCATCGCGGCGCATCGCTGCGTCAACGTGATGCAATTGCCCCGAAAACCCCTTGAGGGTGGAGGCTTCGCTCTGGAAATACCCGGGTGCCGCACTCACTTTGCCGGGCGCCGAGCAACAAACTTTGGCAAAATAATCAGGATTAGCCCAACCCACCCCTGCGTCAACCTTGAAAACCCGAGGTCGACCGCGCACGGGCGCCCGCCGAGAGGGAAATGAAACAAGCTCGCAGTAGTACACGCCTTGCCGGCGTGCTGACCCTTGCCATCGCAACGCTCCTGAGCGGGTGCAAGGCTTCCCTGCTCGAACCCGCGGGCCGCATCGCCGCAGACGAGAAGTCGCTGATCATCACTTCCACGCTGCTGATGCTGATCGTGGTGATCCCGGTGATCTTCATGACGCTGTACTTCGCCTGGAAGTACCGCGAGTCGAACACCTCGGCCACCTACATGCCCAACTGGTCGTACTCGCACCGCATCGAGGCGGTGGTGTGGGCCGTCCCCATCGCTATCATCCTGGTGCTGGGCACGCTCACCTGGCGCACCACGCACGAGCTCGATCCGTACAAGCCGCTGGAGTCGTCGGTCAAGCCGATCGAGATCCAGGTCGTGGCCCTCGACTGGAAGTGGCTGTTCATCTATCCGGAGCAGCACATCGCCACGGTCAACGAGATCCAGTTCCCGGCCGGCACGCCGGTGAACTTCAAGATCACGTCCGACACGGTGATGAACGTGTTCTTCATCCCGCAGCTGGGCAGCCAGATCTACGCGATGGCCGGCATGCAGACGCAGGTCAACCTCATCGCCGACCAGTCCGGCGTCTACGACGGCCTGTCCACCAACTTCAGCGGCGCGGGCTTCCCCGACATGAAGTTCACGGCCACCGCCACGTCGCAGGCCGACTTCGACGCCTGGGTCGCCAAGGTCAAGGCGTCCAACGCCAGGCTGGGCCTCGACAACTACGCCGACCTGGCCAAGCCGTCGTCCAAGGACCCGGTGAAGTATTTCTCCAACGTCGAGCCCGTGCTGTTCACGGCCGTCCTCGACAAGTACATGGACAAGTCGTCGGGCCTGAAGCTGGCCGACAAGATCTGTCTGCCCACCAAGGTCGTGAGTGCGGCCGGCGAAAAGCGCGCGGAGTAAAAAGACGTGGACATGTTGTTCGGCAAGCTGAGTTGGGACGCGATTCCCTTCCATGAGCCCGTCGCCATGGGCGGCGTGATGGGTATGGTCATCGCCGGCCTGGCGGTGTTGATCGGGGTCACGTACTTCAAGAAGTGGGGCTACCTGTACCGCGAGTGGCTGACCTCGGTCGACCACAAGAAGCTCGGGATCATGTACATCATCCTGGCGCTGGTGATGCTGCTGCGCGGCTTCGCCGACGCGGCCATGATGCGCACCCAGCAGGCGATCGCCTCGGGCGGCAGCGAAGGCTTCCTGCACCCCGATCACTACAACCAGGTGTTCACGGCCCACGGCGTGATCATGATCTTCTTCATGGCCATGCCGTTCATGGTGGGCCTGATGAACATCGTGGTGCCGCTGCAGATCGGCGCGCGCGACGTCGCGTTCCCGTTCGTCAACTCGCTGAGCTTCTGGCTGACGTTCTCCGGCGCGATGCTGGTCAACGCCTCGCTGGCGGTGGGCGAATTCGCCCGCACCGGCTGGCTGGCCTACCCGCCGCTGTCGGAACTGGCATACAGCCCGGGCGTGGGGGTCGACTACTACATCTGGGCCCTGCAGATCTCCGGCCTCGGAACGCTGCTGACCGGCGTCAACTTCTTCGTGACCATCGTCAAGATGCGCGCGCCGGGCATGACCTGGATGCGCCTGCCGATCTTCACGTGGACGGCGCTGTGCACCAACATGCTGATCATCTTCGCGTTCCCGATCCTGACGGTGACGCTGGCGATGCTGGGCGCCGACCGCTACCTCGGCATGCACTTCTTCACCAACGACGGCGGCGGCAACGCCATGATGTACGTCAACCTGATCTGGGCCTGGGGCCACCCCGAGGTCTACATCCTGGTGCTGCCGGCCTTCGGCGTGTTCTCCGAGATCACGGCCACGTTCTGCTCGAAGAAGCTGTTCGGCTACACCTCGATGGTGTACGCGACGATCGCCATCACGGTGCTGTCGTTCATCGTCTGGCTGCACCACTTCTTCACCATGGGCTCGGGCGCCAACGTCAACGCGTTCTTCGGCATCGCGACGATGCTGATCTCGGTACCGACCGGCGTGAAGATCTTCAACTGGCTGTTCACGATGTATCGCGGCCGCATCCGCTTCACGACGCCGATGCTGTGGACGGTGGGCTTCATCATCACCTTCGTGATCGGCGGCATGACCGGCGTGATGCTGGCGGTGCCGGGCGCCGACTTCCTGCTGCACAACAGCCTGTTCCTGATCGCGCACTTCCACAACGTGATCATCGGCGGCGTGCTGTTCGGCTACGTCGCGGGCATGACCTACTGGTTCCCGAAGTCGTTCGGCTTCCGCCTGCACGAAGGCCTGGGCAAGGTCGCCTTCTGGTGCTGGCTGGTGGGCTTCTACGTGGCGTTCATGCCGCTGTACGTGCTCGGCTTCATGGGCATGACGCGTCGCATGCAGCACTACGACAACGCCGCCTGGCAGGCCTGGCTGATCGTGGCCGCCGTGGGCGCGCTGATCATCGCCGCCGGCATCGGCGCGATGGTGCTGCAGATCGCATACAGCGTCTGGAAGCGCGACGAGCTGCGCGACACCACGGGCGACCCGTGGGGCGGCCGCACGCTCGAATGGCTGACGGACTCGCCGCCGCCGTTCTACAACTTCGCGCACACGCCGGTGGTGCACACGCTGGACGCGCTGTCGTTCATGAAGGAGCGCGGCAACGTGCACAGCCGCGAGCGCTACGCCGAGATCCACATGCCGCGCAACACCGGCGTGGGCCTGATCATGGGCCTGCTGAGCCTGGCGCTGGGCTTCGGCCTCATCTGGCACATCTGGTGGCTCGCCGTCGCCAGCTTCGTCGGGATGATCGTGGCGTTCATCGTGCGTTCCTTCGACGAGGACGTCGACTACTACGTGCCGATCCCCGAGGTCGAGCGCATCGAAAACGAGCGCCATCTCAAGCTGGCCAATCAGGGGTAAGCGCGTGTCGACCATCGTCCACCAACAATCGCAGACCTTCGGCGCGCATCCGCACATGGATGGCCCGGATCACGAGCATCACCACGATGCCGGCGGTAACACCGTCTTCGGGTTCTGGATCTACCTGATGAGCGACTGCTTGCTGTTCGCAAGCCTGTTCGCCGGTTTCGCCGTCCTCGGCCGCAACACCGCCGGCGGCCCGAGCGGCAAGGACCTGTTCGATCTCAAGTACGTCGCGATCGAAACGCTGTTCCTGCTGCTGAGCTCGATCACCTACGGCATGGCCATGATGGGGACGCTCAAGCGCAACTCCGCCAAGGTCCTGATCTGGCTGGCGATCACGGGCCTGTTCGGCCTGGGATTCATCGGCATGGAGCTCAACGAATTCCATCACCTGATCGAAGAGGGCAACGGCCCGTCGCGCAGCGCCTTCCTGTCGGCGTTCTTCTCGCTGGTGGGCACCCACGGCATCCACGTGACCTCCGGCCTGCTGTGGCTGGTGGTGCTGATGTACCAGGTGTGGACCAAGGGCGTCACCGAGACGAACCGCACGCGTCTGATGTGCCTGAGCCTGTTCTGGCACTTCTTGGACATCGTCTGGATCTGCGTGTTCACCGTCGTCTACCTGCTGGGCTTCCTCTGATCATGGCCAACTCCCAACAATTCCGAAATTCCACGATCGACCCGGCATCGGGCACGTTCGGCCGCCGCAACGCGGCGCGCTACGTCGGCGGGACGGTGGCGGGCGAGTCGCACGCCAGCGTCAAGTCGTACATGATCGGTTTCGTGCTGTCGATCATCCTGACGGCGATCCCGTTCGGCCTCGTGATGGATCCCGTCCATCACGGCTTCACCGCCGGGACTGTGCTGGCCGCTATCCTGGTGCTGGCCGTCGTGCAGGTGTTCGTGCACGTCGTCTACTTCCTGCACATGGACCGGTCGGCCGAGCAGCGCTGGAACGTCGTGGCCTTTGCGTTCACGACCATGATCCTGGTGATCGTTGTCAGCGGCTCCGTCTGGATCATGCACAACGCCACGACCAACATGGAACACGCGATGGCGCCCACCAGTTCGGAAGGCGTCATCCCGCAGAAGTAAGCCGCCGGGCTTTTCTGCACCACAGGCGCCCCGCGGGGCGCCTTTGTCGTTCTGGGGCTTGCGGTCGAGTCAGTCGGGCATGCCGGGCGCCAGTTCGTCCGACCAGGTCTCGGGCCGGCAGACGCGCAGGCCGTGCCGGGCCAGCGCCTTGCGTGCGAGCCGCAGCAGCGCCTTGTCGCGCGTGACCAGCGTGTGCGCGCGGGCGGCGATCGCGAGGTCGATGAACTTCTGGTCGTCGGGGTCGGTGCAGTGCAGCCGGGCGGCGGCGCCCAGGGGCGCCGGCACGGGCACCTCGTGTGCGTTGAGGGTCCACGCCGATGCGATGGCCGCCGTGTCGACCGGCCAGCGCCCGCCGAAACCCCTGGCCGCGACGAAATCGAACTCGGCCTTCATCTCCGAAGTGAATATCCACTCCCAATCTCCGCTCGCCAACGCGAGAGGCCAGGCGGCGCAGACCGGATTGTGGAAGACCATCCAGTCGAACAGCGACTGGCTGTCGATGACGATCAGCTGGCGCGGCATGGGCGCAGGATAACCGCGCGGATCGACTCCGCTGGGGCGGGCGCTTGCGACAAAACCGGCGTCAGACTATAATCCTCGGCTCTCCGGCAGTTCCACGACTGCTGCGCTTCGACGTCCACGTTTTTTACGCCGCAGGTTTGCAAGCCCGGCGCGCCCCTTGCGGTGCCGCGCCCCGATGCGAATCTCCAGCGCCTTCAGACGGCACGCTTGCGGCGACTTCGGGCGTGTCCTTCACCAACGCTGCGCTGCCGTCTCGACGGTGGCGTGCACCGGGAAGACCGACCGCCGGAGGATTTCCAGAACACGTAACTTCAAACGGGAACAAGTTACCCATGCCTACCATCAACCAGCTTGTACGCCACGGCCGTGAGGTCGAGGTCGTCAAGTCCAAGTCGCCTGCGATGCAGAACTGCCCGCAGCGCCGTGGCGTGTGCACTCGCGTGTACACCACCACGCCGAAGAAGCCGAACTCCGCGCTTCGCAAGGTCGCCAAGGTGCGCCTGACCAACGGTTTCGAGGTCATCTCGTACATCGGCGGTGAAGGCCACAACCTGCAAGAGCACAGCGTCGTGCTCGTGCGCGGCGGCCGCGTCAAGGATCTGCCGGGTGTGCGTTATCACATCGTGCGCGGCTCGCTCGACCTGCAAGGCGTCAAGGATCGCAAGCAATCGCGCTCCAAGTACGGCGCGAAGCGTCCGAAGAAGGCCTGAGCTTCATAGCTCCAGCCTGAAAGTCCAGCAGACGCTGCTGGCAAAAGAGATTGCGAAGAAGCCGAGACCGGTTTCCGAGCGAATTTGCGGTGGAGCGATCAGAACGTTCCGCCGAGTAAGTGGATGGTCCCATTCGACACGGTGGCCATCCGGGCTGTCGGGCTTGATGCCTGGCGCCAACTGAAGCACTGGAAGGAAAAACCATGCCACGTCGCCGCGAAGTACCCAAGCGCGAGATCCTGCCCGACCCGAAGTTCGGATCGGTCGATCTCTCGAAGTTCATGAACGTCGTGATGGAATCCGGCAAGAAGGCCGTTGCCGAGCGCATCATCTACGGTGCCCTCGAACAGATCGAGAAGAAGGCCAACAAGGATCCGCTGGAGATCTTCCTGGTCGCGATCAACAACGTGAAGCCGATGGTCGAAGTCAAGTCCCGCCGCGTCGGCGGTGCGAACTACCAAGTTCCCGTGGAAGTTCGCCCCGTCCGCCGCATGGCGCTGGCCATGCGCTGGCTCAAGGACAGCGCGCGCAAGCGTGGCGAGAAGTCGATGTCGGCCCGCCTGGCCAATGAACTGCTCGAGGCCTCGGAAGGCCGCGGCGGCGCCATGAAGAAGCGTGACGAAGTTCACCGCATGGCAGAAGCCAACAAGGCGTTCTCGCACTTCCGCTTCTAAAGTCCCACCCTCTGTCCTCTTGGCCGCTCTTCGGGTTGATACCAACCTGCGAGCGGCCCCTGTATTTGGAGTGTCACCACATGGCCCGCAAGACCCCCATCGAGCGCTACCGCAACATCGGTATCTCCGCGCACATCGATGCCGGCAAGACCACGACCACCGAACGGATCCTGTTCTACACCGGTGTGAACCACAAGATCGGTGAAGTGCACGATGGCGCCGCCACGATGGACTGGATGGAGCAGGAGCAGGAGCGTGGCATCACGATCACCTCCGCGGCGACCACGTGCTTCTGGAAGGGCATGGAGAGCAACTTCGCCGAGCACCGCATCAACATCATCGACACCCCGGGCCACGTCGACTTCACGATCGAAGTCGAACGCTCGATGCGCGTGCTCGACGGTGCGTGCATGGTCTATTGCGCCGTGGGCGGCGTGCAGCCCCAGTCGGAAACCGTCTGGCGCCAGGCCAACAAGTACCAGGTGCCCCGCCTCGCGTTCGTCAACAAGATGGACCGCACCGGCGCGAACTTCTACAAGGTCTATGACCAGATGAAAGTGCGCCTGAAGGCCAACCCGGTGCCGATCGTCATTCCCATCGGCGCCGAAGAGAACTTCGCCGGCGTGATCGACCTCATCAAGATGAAGGCGATCTTCTGGGACGAGGCCTCGCAGGGCATGAAGTTCGACTACCGCGAGATCCCGGACGATCTCAAGGCCGAGGCCGTCAAGTGGCGCGAGAACATGCTCGAGGCCGCCGCCGAATCGAGCGAAGAGATGATGAACAAGTACCTCGAAGTCGGTGACCTCACCGAAGACGAGATCAAGCTCGCCATCCGCACCCGCACGATCGCTGCCGAGATCCAGCCGATGCTGTGCGGCACCGCGTTCAAGAACAAGGGCGTGCAGCGCATGCTCGACGCCGTGATCGAGTTCATGCCGTCGCCGATCGACGTGCCGCCGGTCCCGGGCCTCGACGAGGACGAGAAGGAAGTCGTCCGCAAGGCCGACGACAACGAGAAGTTCGCCGCCCTGGCGTTCAAGCTGATGACCGACCCGTACGTCGGCCAGCTGACGTTCGTGCGCGTGTACTCGGGCGTGCTGAAGTCCGGCGACTCGGTCTACAACCCGATCCGCGGCAAGAAGGAACGCATCGGCCGGATCCTGCAGATGCACGCCAACCAGCGTGAGGAAATCAAGGAAATTCTGGCCGGCGACATCGCCGCCTGCGTGGGCCTGAAGGACGTCACCACCGGCGAGACGCTTTGCGATCCGGAATCGATCGTCACGCTCGAGCGCATGGTCTTCCCGGAGCCCGTGATCTCGCAGGCCGTCGAGCCCAAGACCAAGGCCGACCAGGAAAAGATGGGCATCGCGCTGGGTCGCCTGGCCGCGGAAGATCCGTCGTTCCGCCTGCGTACCGACGAGGAATCGGGCCAGACCATCATTTCCGGCATGGGCGAGCTCCACCTGGAAATCATCGTCGACCGCATGAAGCGCGAGTTCGGCGTGGAAGCCAACGTCGGCAAGCCGCAGGTCGCCTACCGCGAGACGGTGCGCAAGTCGGTCAAGGACGTCGAAGGCAAGTTCGTTCGCCAGTCGGGCGGCAAGGGCCAGTACGGCCACGTCGTGCTGTCGCTCGACCCGCAAGAGCCGGGCAAGGGCTTCGAGTTCGTCGACGCCACCAAGGGCGGCGTGGTTCCCAAGGAATTCATCCCCGCGGTCAAGAAGGGTGTCGAAGACACGCTGCCCGCGGGCGTGCTGGCCGGCTACCCGGTGGTCGACGTCAAGGTCACGCTGACCTTCGGTTCGTACCACGAAGTCGACTCGAACGAAAACGCGTTCAAGATGGCCGCCTCGATGGGCTTCAAGGACGCCTGCCGCAAGGCCTCGCCGGTCATCCTCGAGCCGATGATGGCCGTGGAAGTCGAGACCCCGGAAGACTACGCCGGCTCCGTGATGGGCGATCTGTCCTCGCGTCGCGGCATGGTCCAGGGCATGGACGACATGCCTGGCGGCGGCAAGGTCATCAAGGCCGAAGTCCCGCTGTCGGAAATGTTCGGCTACTCGACCACGCTGCGTTCGATGTCGCAAGGTCGCGCCACGTACACGATGGAGTTCAAGCACTATTCGGAAGCCCCGAAGAACGTTGCTGACGCCATCATCACCGCGCGCGGCAAGAACTAAGCATTACAAGCCGGTCTTCATCGGGACACGACGGCTGCCAGTGGCCGTCGATTCACTTCCCCGGTGGAGACCTTAAACCGTCCACTGGCACTGTTCTTTGATTCTCAGGAGTTCTGAAAATGGCAAAAGGTAAATTCGAGCGGACCAAGCCGCACGTCAACGTCGGCACCATCGGCCACGTCGACCACGGCAAGACCACGCTGACCGCGGCGATCACCACTGTCCTGTCGAAGAAGTTCGGCGGCGAAGCCAAGGCGTACGACCAGATCGACGCGGCGCCGGAAGAAAAGGCGCGCGGCATCACGATCAACACCGCGCACGTCGAGTACGAGACGGCCAACCGCCACTACGCGCACGTCGACTGCCCGGGCCACGCCGACTACGTCAAGAACATGATCACCGGTGCCGCCCAGATGGACGGCGCCATCCTGGTGTGCTCGGCCGCCGACGGCCCGATGCCCCAGACGCGCGAGCACATCCTGCTGTCGCGCCAGGTGGGCGTGCCCTACATCATCGTCTTCCTGAACAAGGCCGACATGGTGGACGACGCCGAGCTGCTCGAGCTGGTGGAGATGGAAGTTCGCGAACTCCTGTCGAAGTACGACTTCCCGGGCGACGACACCCCGATCATCAAGGGTTCGGCGAAGCTGGCCCTCGAAGGCGACAAGGGCGAGCTGGGCGAAGAAGCCATCATGAAGCTGGCCGACGCGCTCGACACGTACATCCCGACGCCCGAGCGCGCCGTCGACGGCGCCTTCCTGATGCCGGTCGAAGACGTGTTCTCGATCTCGGGCCGCGGCACCGTGGTGACCGGCCGTATCGAACGCGGCATCGTCAAGGTCGGCGAGGAAATCGAGATCGTCGGTATCTCGGCCACGCAAAAGACGACCTGCACGGGCGTGGAAATGTTCCGCAAGCTGCTCGACCAGGGCCAGGCCGGCGACAACGTCGGTATCCTGCTGCGCGGCACCAAGCGTGAAGACGTCCAGCGCGGCCAGGTGCTGTGCAAGCCGAACTCGGTCAAGCCGCACACGCACTTCACGGGCGAGATCTACGTGCTGTCCAAGGACGAAGGCGGCCGTCACACGCCGTTCTTCAACAACTATCGTCCCCAGTTCTACTTCCGCACGACGGACGTGACGGGCGCGATCGAGTTGCCCAAGGACAAGGAAATGGTCATGCCGGGCGACAACGTGTCGATCACGGTCAAGCTGATCGCCCCGATCGCGATGGAAGAAGGCCTGCGCTTCGCCATCCGTGAAGGCGGCCGCACCGTCGGCGCCGGCGTCGTTGCCAAGATCATCGAGTAACTCTTGCGTGATGCGGGCGCGACGCCTCCGGGCGCCGCGCCCAGTTTCCCGAACTTCCGTCGGCTCCGCCGACATCGCTCTTTGAGGACATCACCATGCAAAAGCAAAAGATCCGTATCCGCCTGAAGGCATTCGACTACAAGCTGATCGACCAGTCGGCCCTGGAAATCGTCGAGACCGCCAAGCGCACCGGCGCCATCGTCAAGGGTCCGGTGCCCCTGCCGACTCGCCTGCAGCGTTTCGACATCCTGCGTTCGCCGCACGTCAACAAGACCAGCCGCGACCAGTTCGAAATCCGCACGCACCAGCGCCTGATGGACATCGTCGACCCGACGGACAAGACCGTCGACGCGCTGATGAAGCTCGACCTGCCCGCGGGCGTGGACGTCGAGATCAAGCTGCAATAAACGACGGCCTGGCTCGCTCCGCTCCCCGCCCCCGAGGGGGTGAGTGTGGACGTGCGGCAGTCCAGTGGACTGACGAACGCCTCACGAACGCCGGATCGCTCCGGGCGGCCGAGCGCTCTCCGGCGAGGGCGGCGACCAGGTAGTTGAAGTAAGGGCAGTTGCGGCATCGCGCGCATCTGCTACAATTGCTGGCTCTGCGAGAAGCCCCACGGTCCGTTTTCGGATCGAGGGGCTTTTACGCTAGAACCAAGTCAGCCCGGCCAATCGATGTCGGGTATGTGAAACAAAGGCTCTGAGCTGAGAAGCGAAGGGGCTGGAGAAAAACCATGAGTCTGAGCAACCGCCTAGGTTTGCTGGGTCGCAAGGTGGGCATGATGCGCATCTTCACGGACGACGGCGACGCCGTTCCTGTGACGGTGATCGACGTGTCCAACAACCGCGTCACCCAGGTGAAGACCGTCGACACCGACGGCTACACCGGCGTCCAGGTCGCTTTCGGCACGCGCAAGGCATCGCGCGTGATCAAGCCGGCAGCTGGCCACCTCGCCAAGGCCGGCGTCGAAGCCGGTACCATCCTGAAGGAATTCCGGGTCACCCCGGAAGTCGCCACCGAATACAAGCCGGGCACCGTCGTGCCGGTGAGCCTGTTCGAAGTGGGCCAGCTCGTCGACGTGCAAGGCACCTCGATCGGCAAGGGCTTCACGGGCACCATCAAGCGCCACAACTTCAGCTCGCAGCGCGCGTCGCACGGCAACAGCCGTTCGCACAACGTGCCGGGCTCGATCTCGATGGCGCAGGATCCGGGCCGCGTGTTCCCGGGCAAGCGCATGTCGGGTCACCTGGGCGACGTCACCAAGACGGTCCAGAACCTCGACATCGTGCGCGTTGACGCGGAGCGTTCGCTCCTGCTCGTCCGCGGCGCGATCCCCGGTGCGAAGAACGGCCATGTGGTCGTGCGCCACGCCGTCAAGGTCAAGGCCAAGAAGGGAGCCAACTGATGCAACTCGAGCTCCTCAACGAACAAGGTCAGACCACTTCGAAGGTCGATGCGCCGGACACCGTGTTCGCGCGTGACTACAACGAAGCGCTGATCCATCAACTCGTGGTCGCCTTCCAGGCCAACGCGCGCCAAGGCACGCGTTCGCAGAAGAACCGCGAAGAAGTCAAGCACAGCACGAAGAAGCCGTGGGCCCAGAAGGGCACCGGCCGCGCTCGTTCCGGCATGACCTCGTCGCCGATCTGGCGTGGAGGCGGTCGCGCCTTCCCGAATCGCGTGGACGAGAACTTCACGCAGAAGCTGAACAAGAAGATGTATCGCGCCGGCATGGCGTCGATCCTCTCGCAGCTGGCCCGCGATGGTCGCCTGGCCGTCGTCGACTCGTTCGACATCGACGCCCCCAAGACCAAGCTGCTGGCGCAGAAGTTCAAGGACATGAGCCTGAGCTCCGTGATGGTCATCTCCGACAACGTCGGCGACAACCTCGCGCTGGCTTCGCGCAACCTGCCCAACGTGCTCGTCACCGAGCCGCGTTATGCCGATCCCCTGTCGCTGGTCTTCTACAAGAAGGTCCTGGTGACGAAGGCTGCGATCGAGCAGTTCAAGGAGATGTACGCATGAGCGCCGCCAAGAAATTCGATGAGAACCGTCTCGCGACGATCCTGATGGCTCCGATCATCTCGGAAAAGGCCACCAGCGTCGCCGAGAAGAACAACCAGGTGTTGTTCAAGGTCCTGCGCGACGCCACCAAGCCCGAGATCAAGGCTGCCGTCGAGCTGCTCTTCAAGGTCGAAGTCGAAAGCGTTTCGACGGTCGTCCAAAAGGGCAAGGTCAAGAAATTCGGGCGCTCCATCGGCCGCCGCGACCACGTCAAGAAGGCGTACGTGTCGCTGAAGGCCGGGCAAGAGCTCAACTTCTCCGGGGAGGCCGCGTAAATGGCCGTCATCAAACTCAAGCCGACTTCGCCTGGCCGCCGTGCCGTGGTGAAGGTCGTGCACGCGCACCTGCACAAGGGCAAGCCCGAAGCTTCGCTGCTCGAGCCCCAGAAGCAGAACGCCGGCCGCAACAACAACGGCCACATCACGATCCGCCACAAGGGCGGTGGTCACAAGCACCACTACCGTGTCGTCGACTTCGTGCGTTCCAAGGACGGCATCCCGGCCAAGGTCGAGACGATCGAGTACGACCCGAACCGTACGGCCCACATCGCGCTGGTGTGCTATGCCGACGGCGAGCGTCGCTACATCATCGCCCCGCGTGGCCTGGAAGTGGGTTCCACGGTCGTGTCCGGCGCCGAAGCGCCGATCAAGGCCGGCAACACGCTGCCCATCCGCAACATCCCGGTCGGCTCGATCATCCACTGCGTCGAGATGCAGCCTGGCAAGGGCGCGCAGATCGCGCGTTCGGCCGGCACGTCCGTGACGCTGATGGCGCGCGAAGGCATCTACGCCCAGGTTCGCCTGCGCTCGGGTGAAGTCCGCAAGATCCACATCGACTGCCGCGCCACCATCGGCGAAACCTCCAACGAAGAGCACAACCTGCGCCAGTACGGCAAGGCCGGTGCGAAGCGCTGGAAGGGCATCCGCCCGACCGTTCGCGGTGTGGCAATGAACCCGGTGGATCACCCGCACGGCGGCGGCGAAGGCCGCACCGGCGAGGGTCAAGTCCCTGTGTCTCCGTGGAACACGATGACCAAGGGCTACCGCACGCGGAACAACAAGCGTACGCAGACGATGATCGTCTCGCGCCGCAAGAAGTAAGGCTAGACCATGGCACGCTCTCTAAAGAAGGGTCCCTTCGTGGACCACCACCTTCTGGCAAAGGCCGAAAAGGCCGTTGCCACCAAGGACAAGAAGCCCATCAAGACCTGGTCGCGCCGCTCGACGATCCTGCCGGACTTCATCGGCCTGACGATCGCCGTGCACAACGGCAAGCAGCACGTCCCCGTGTACGTGTCCGACCAGATGGTCGGCCACAAGCTCGGCGAATTCGCGCTGACGCGGACCTTCAAGGGTCACCCGGCCGACAAGAAGGCCAAGCGCTAAGGAGCAGACGATGGAAACCAAAGCAATCGTCCGTGGCGTGCGACTGTCCAGCGACAAGGGTCGCCTGGTCGCCGACCTGATCCGCGGCAAGAAGGTGGGCCACGCGCTCAACGTCCTCGAGTTCACGCAGAAGAAGGCCGCCGGCATCATCAAGAAGGCGCTCGAATCTGCCATCGCCAATGCGGAGCACAACGACGGCGCCGACATCGACGAACTCAAGATCACCTCGATCTACGTCGAGCAGGGCACGACCCTGAAGCGTTTCTCGGCCCGTGCAAAGGGTCGTGGCAACCGCATCAGCAAGGGTACCTGCCACATCTACGTGACCGTCGGTAACTGACGCCAAGGAAGACTATGGGACAGAAAATCCACCCAACCGGCTTCCGCCTGCCCGTGACCCGGGCCTGGGCGTCGCGCTGGTACGCATCGAACCGCAACTTCAGCCAGATGCTGGCCGAAGACCTGAAGGTTCGTGAATTCCTGAAGGCCAAGCTCAAGAATGCCGCGGTCTCGCGCATCCTGATCGAACGCCCCGCCAAGAACGCCCGCATCACGATCTACTCGGCTCGTCCGGGCGTCGTGATCGGCAAGAAGGGCGAAGACATCGAGAACCTGAAGGCCGCTCTCGCGAAGCTGCTGAACGTGCCGGTGGCAGTCAACATCGAAGAAGTGCGCAAGCCTGAAATCGATGCGCAGCTGATCGCCGACTCGATCACCCAGCAGCTCGAGAAGCGCATCATGTTCCGCCGCGCCATGAAGCGCGCGATGCAGAACGCGATGCGCCTGGGCGCCCAGGGCATCAAGATCATGTCGTCGGGTCGCCTGAACGGCATCGAAATCGCCCGCTGCGAGTGGTACCGCGAAGGTCGCGTGCCCCTCCACACGCTGAAGGCCGACATCGACTACGGCTTCTCCGAAGCCAAGACGACGTACGGCGTCATCGGCTGCAAGGTCTGGGTCTACCGCGGTGACCGCCTCGCCAACGGCGAAGCGCCTGTGATCCCGAAGACCGAAGGCGAAGACGATCGTCGTGGCCCGCGTGGTCCGCGTCGTGACGACCGTGGTGGCCGTGGCGCCCCGCGCAGCAACGACCGCGGTGGTCCGCGTGACGGCGCCCCGCGTGCCGACGCCGCTGCTCCGGCTGGCGACGCCAAGCCGGCCGTCAAGCGCGTCGTGCGCAAGGCTCCGGCAGCAGCGGCCCCGGCCGCCGCCGCCGAAGGCAAAGGAGAATAAGACATGCTGCAACCAGCACGCCGCAAGTTCCGCAAGGAACAGAAGGGCCGCAACACCGGTATCGCCACTCGTGGCGCCGCCGTCTCGTTCGGCGAATTCGGCCTGAAGGCCACCGAGCGCGGCCGCATCACGGCCCGCCAGATCGAAGCTGCCCGTCGTGCGATCTCGCGCCACATCAAGCGCGGTGGCCGCATCTTCATCCGCATCTTCCCGGACAAGCCGATTTCGCAGAAGCCTGCCGAAGTCCGGATGGGTAACGGCAAGGGCAATCCGGAGTACTACGTCGCTGAAATCCAGCCCGGCAAGGTGCTCTACGAACTCAATGGTGTGCCGGAGCAACTGGCCCGCGAAGCGTTCACGCTCGCGGCCGCCAAGCTGCCCCTGAGCTGCACCTTCGTCACGCGCCAGCTCGGCCTGTGACCCGGAGGAACTATGAAAGCATCTGAACTGCGGACCAAGGACGTCCCGGCGCTCGAAAAGGAAGTCACCGACCTCCTGCGCGCCCACTTCGGCCTGCGCATGCAGAAGGGCACTCAACAGCTGACGAACCATTCGCAGCTGAAGAACACCCGTCGTGACATCGCGCGTGCCAAGACCATCCTGGCCGAGAAGAAGAAGGGAGCCGCGAAGTGACGCAAGCTCAAGAGACCAACACGCGCACCCTCGTCGGCCGCGTCGTCAGCGACAAGCGCTCCAAGACCATCACGGTGCTCGTCGAGCGCCGCGTGATCCACGAGCTGTACGGCAAGATCGTCGGCCGCTCGCGCAAGTACCACGCCCATGACGAAAAGGGCGAGTACAAGATGGGTGACCTGGTCGAGATCGCCGAAACGCGTCCCATCTCGAAGACCAAGAGCTGGGTCGTGACCAAGCTGCTCGAGAAGGCCCGCCTGGCCTGATCGACGCGCTGCGCGGGAGTCAATTCCCGCCGCCGCACAATGCGGCCGGAACGCTGGAATACTGGCGTCCCGGCCGTTTTTCATTTTCAGGAGCAAGACATGACGATCAAGGTAGGCGACAAGCTGCCCGCGGGCACCCTCAAGGAATTCATCGAGGTCGAGACCGAGGGCTGCTCCCTGGGCCCCAACAACGTTGACGTGGCCGCGGCCACCGCCGGCAAGACCATCGCGATCTTCGCGCTGCCCGGCGCCTTCACGCCCACCTGCTCGGCCAAGCACGTGCCCGGCTACGTCGCCCAGTTCGACGCGCTGCGCGCCGCCGGCGTCGACGAGATCTGGTGCCTGTCGGTGAACGACGCGTTCGTGATGGGCGCCTGGGCGCGCGACCAGAAGACGGCCGGCAAGGTACGCATGCTGGCCGACGGCTCGGCCGCGTTCACCAACGCCGTGGGCCTGCCGCTGGATCTCACCGCCAACGGCATGGGCGTGCGCTCGCAGCGCTACTCGATGCTGGTGGTCGACGGCGTCGTCAAGACGCTCAACGTCGAGGCGCCGGGCAAGTTCGAGGTCAGCAACGCCGAGACGATGCTGGGCCAGGCGAAGGCCTGAAGAGCTGACACCAGGCGCGCCCGTTCAGTTCGCGGACGCGTTGGTGGCCGCCGCGCCGATGTTGGCCGCGAGGAAGGCCTCCATGCGGCGGTAGAAGTCGAACCGATCCTTCTGGATGCAGAAGCCGTGGCATTCTTCCGGGTAGTAGACCCAGGTCACCGGCGCGTGGGCCGCCTCGAGCGCGTCGTGCATCGCGGTGGCCTGCTCGATCGGCACGCGCTGGTCATGGCCGCCGTGCGTCAGGAGCAGCGGCTGCTTGATGCGCGCCGCCAGCTTCAGCGGCGACGTGGCGATGAATTGCGCCGCATCCTTCTCGCGATCGCCCACCGTCACGGGCATGCCGTAGCCTTTCCAGTCGTCCGACAGGTCGCTCCACCACGTCTCGTACATCATGCCGATGTCGGCGACGGCCGAATAGGCGATGCCGCAGCGGTAGAGCTCGGGGTAGCGGATCAGGCCCATCAGCGTGGCATAGCCCCCGAAGCTGGCGCCCGCGATGCAGGTGCGCTTCGCGTCTGACCAGCCCTGGGCGGCGGCCCAGCGCGTGGCGTCGGCGATGTCATCCTGGGTCGCCAGGCCCCATTGCCTGAAGCCGGCGGCCTCGAGCTCGGTGCCGTAGCCGGCGCTCCCGCGGAACTCGGGCTTGACCACGAGGTACCCGCGCGAGGCGAGGAACTGCGATTCGTCGTCCCATTCCCAGCTCCAGCCGCGCGCGTTCGGGCCGCCGTGCACCAGCACGACCGTGGGCCACGGCCCCTTGCCGTGCGGCCTGGTCACGTAGACGGGGAACTCGCGCCCGTCGCGCGCCTTGATCCGGTAGAAGTCGGTATCGGCCATCTGGCGCGGATCGATGGTCGGGCGCGATTCCGAGACGCTGCGCAGTCCGGCGTCGCCCGGGCCGTACAGGAAGTATTGCTCCGGTGCGCGATCGGATGTCGACGTCACCAGCAGGGGCGTTCCGCTGGCGCAGGAGGCGACCTGCACGATGTTCACGCGGCCGGGCAGGGCGGCGTCGATCTTTGCCTGTGCTGCTGCCATCGCGGGATCGAGCCAGGCCGTGCCGAGGGCATCCGAGTCGTAGTGCAGGCCCAGCACCTTGTGCGTGCAGTGGTCCTCCACCAGGTCGCCGTCGAAGTCGAAGCCCTTGATGCTCACCACGGGCTCGGCATCGGATTGCCAGCGCGCCGGATCGAAGCGGTAGAGCGCGCTCGTCCTGCCGGGGCCGTTGCCGCCGCGAGCCAGGTACAGGTGGCCGTCCACGCTCGCGATCACGTCGGCGATGCGGTCGGCATGGGTATCGTAGGCCTGGAATCGCGCGATATCCTTCCACGCGCCGTCCTTGGGCGCCAGAACGGCCTCCTCGCCGTCCTGCAGCGTGAACACGGCTTTCACATGGCCCAGGTCGTCGATGACCCAGCCTTGCGAATGCTCGGGAATGTTGCCTTCGACGATGCTGCTCAGCTGGCCCGTTCGGGTGTCGAGCCGCTTGGGCAGCGTGTACAGGCGCTCGGCGTGATATCGGTTGATGCCGCCAATCGCCGGCGCGTCGACTTCCTTTTCGATGATCACATCGTCGGAACCATCGCGAATCGTCGACCGCAGGTAGTAGTCGGCGGTGAGCGTGCGGGACTTGATGTAGGAGCCGGTCTCGCGGTTCTCTTCGCCGTCGGCCCGGATGAGCTGTCGCTGGTTGCTGCCGTCGCGATCGACCGCCCACAAGCCGTGCCAGGCCCCGTATCGGGTGATCCCGTTCTCGAACTCCTGGTCGAAGACGAGCCGCTTGTCGCTGACCCACTTCGCGTTGCCCACGTCGGTGTCCTGGAAGCGCGCGATCACCGCGACCTTCTTCATCGTTGCCGTGTCGATGACCGCCAGCACCCGGTGGCCGTTCACCCGCATCTGCACCGCCAGCGCGTCGCCGGACGGTGACAGGATCGGCTGCGTGAGCAGCGGGTTCTCGAAGAACGCCTCCACCGGGATGGCCGCCGGATCGCCGGCCGCCGGGGCGCCGAAGGCCGGCGCGCACGCCAGCGGCCAGGCCGCCGCGAAGGCGATTTTCAGGAAATTGCGTTTCATGCTGCGCGGCCTCCCCGCCGCGGGACTCGCCGGTCCCGGATTGATCTCGCGCCGCCCCCGGCGGCGTGCGCACCTGCCCAAGCCCGCGATGTTGGCCCGGAGCCGGACCTCCCCGCGACCGAACAAACCCGCAACTCGGCCACGGCGACGCGCCGTACGAAAAGAATCTGCGCCCCCGTTTGACACGGGCCGACTATCCGATGCATAATGGCCGACTTCGCCGAAGAGGCGTGAGCAACGCTTGCCGTCGCCAGTCAACACTGGTGGCATCTGGAGTGACCAGAAAGCAGCGCTGCAAGCCTTCAGAGGAATTTCAGCCCAACCGGGGCGATCTTGAAGCCGCAGGCCCTGCCTGCAGTCGAAAGCGCGCACTGACGGGCCCAATACTGACCGCTCTCGGGTGTTGCCGTCTGCGGGAGCAAGTTGGGGATAAACCATGATTCAAATGCAGTCGCGACTCGACGTCGCGGACAACACCGGTGCGAAGTCCGTCCAGTGCATCAAGGTGCTCGGCGGCTCGAAGCGCCGTTACGCCGGCATTGGTGACGTGATCAAGGTCAGCATCAAGGAAGCCGCGCCGCGTGGCCGCGTCAAGAAGGGCGAGGTCTACAACGCCGTCGTCGTTCGCACCGCCAAGGGCGTCCGTCGCCAGGACGGCTCGCTGATCAAGTTCGACGGCAACGCCGCCGTCCTGCTCAACGCCAAGCTGGAGCCGATCGGCACCCGCATCTTCGGCCCCGTGACGCGCGAACTGCGCTCCGAGCGCTTCATGAAGATCGTGTCGCTGGCACCGGAAGTGCTCTAAGCGCGCCCGCAGTACAAGGAAACGCCATGAACAAGATCCGCAAGGGTGACCAGGTCATCGTGACCACCGGTCGCGACAAGGGCAAGCGCGGCACCGTCGCCGAGCGCGTCGACGAGCAGCTGCTGCTGGTCGAAGGCATCAACGTGGTCAAGAAGCACGTGAAGCCGAACCCGCTGAAGGGCACCACCGGTGGTGTCATCGACAAGACGATGCCCATCCAGCAGTCCAACGTCGCGCTTTTCAACCCCGCCACCGGCAAGGCCGATCGCGTGGGCATCAAGATTCTGGCTGATGGCAAGAAGGTTCGCGTCTTCAAGTCCAGCGGCGAAGAAGTCAAGGCATAAGAGGTCCGACATGGCTCGTCTCCAAACCTATTACCGCGAAACCATCGTTCCGGGCCTGACCGAGAAGTTCGGCTACAAGTCCGTGATGGAAGTGCCGCGTCTGACCAAGATCACCCTGAACATGGGTGTGTCCGAAGCCGTCGCCGACAAGAAGGTCATGGATCACGCCGTCGGCGACCTGACCAAGATCGCCGGCCAGAAGCCCGTGGTCACCAAGTCGAAGAAGGCCATCGCCGGCTTCAAGATCCGTGACGGCGTGCCCATCGGCTGCATGGTCACGCTGCGTGGCGTCCAGATGTACGAATTCCTGGACCGCTTCGTCACCGTCGCCCTGCCGCGCGTTCGCGACTTCCGTGGTATCTCCGGCCGTTCGTTCGATGGCCGCGGCAACTACAACATCGGCGTGAAAGAGCAGATCATCTTCCCGGAAATCGAGTACGAGAAGATCGACGCGATCCGTGGCATGAACATCTCGATCACCACCACGGCGAAGAACGACGAAGAGTGCAAGGCACTGCTCGCGGCGTTCAAGTTCCCGTTCAAGAACTGAGGCGCCCCATGGCAAAGACTTCCCTCATCCAGCGCGAAGCCAAGCGCGAAGCGACGGTTGCCAAGTACGCGAAGAAGCGTGCCGAGCTCGCCGCCATCATCAACGATGCCAAGCGCAGCGACGAAGAGCGTTACATCGCCCGTCTCGAGCTGCAGAAGCTCCCGCGCAATTCCGCGCCGGTGCGTCTGCGCAATCGTTGCGGCCTCACCGGCCGTCCTCGCGGCACGTTCCGCAAGTTTGGTCTGGCACGCTCGAAGATCCGTGAACTCGCCTTCAAGGGCGACATTCCGGGCGTGATCAAGGCCAGCTGGTAATCAGGCGAATCAGGAGAAAACAGCATGAGCATGAGTGATCCTATCGCCGACATGCTGACCCGCATCCGCAACGCGCAGAGCGTTGAGAAGCCGGTTGTCAGCATGCCTTCGTCGAAGCTCAAGGTCGCAATCGCCCAAGTCCTGAAGGACGAAGGCTACATCGACTCGTTCGCGATCAAGACCGAGGGCGTCAAGTCCGAGCTCGAGATCTCGTTGAAGTACTACGCGGGCCGTCCCGTCATCGAGCGCATCGAGCGTGTGAGCCGTCCCGGCCTGCGCATCTATCGCGGCCGTGACGCGATCCCGACGGTCATGAACGGCCTGGGCGTGGCGATCGTCACCACCCCCAAGGGCGTGATGACCGACCGCAAGGCGCGCGCCAATGGCGTCGGCGGCGAAGTTCTCTGCTACGTCGCCTAAGGAGATATAGCAATGTCCCGCGTAGGTAAGATGCCGATCAACGTCCCGCAAGGCGTGGACGTCTCGATCACGGCAGACCAGATCACCGTCAAGGGCGCCAACGGCACCCTGGTCCGTGCGGCCAACTCGCTGGTCGAGATCCGCAAGGAAGGCGCCGTCCTGTCGTTCGCTCCGGCCAACGACGGCATGGAAGCCAACGCCATGAGCGGCACGATGCGCGCTCTGGTAAACAACATGGTCAACGGCGTCAGCAAGGGCTTCGAGAAGAAGCTGACCCTGGTGGGCGTGGGCTTCCGTGCCCAGGCTGCCGGCGCCAAGCTGAACCTGCAGATCGGTTTCTCGCACCCCGTCGTCAAGGACATGCCCACCGGTATCACCGTGGCCTGCCCGACGCAGACGGAGATCGTGATCAAGGGCTCCGACCGCCAGGTCGTGGGCCAGATCGCGGCCGAAGTGCGCGCCATCCGTCCGCCCGAGCCCTACAAGGGCAAGGGCATCCGCTACGCCGATGAGCGCGTGGTGCTGAAAGAGACGAAGAAGAAGTAAGGAGCGACACCATGCTGAACAAGAAAGAACAACGGCTGCGCCGCTCGCGTCAAACGCGGGCCCGCATCGCCAAGCAAGATGTCGCTCGTCTGACGGTCTTCCGTTCGAACCTGCACATCTACGCCAGCGTGATTTCCGTCGACGGCGCCAGCGTCGTCGCCTCGGCCTCGACGGCCGAGAAGGAAGTCCGCGAACAACTCAAGAGCGGTGGCAACACCGCGGCGGCGGCCGCCGTCGGCAAGCGCATCGCCGAAAAGGCGAAGGCTGCCGGCATCGAGAAGGTGGCGTTCGACCGTGCTGGCTTCGCCTACCACGGCCGTGTCAAGGCACTGGCGGAAGCGGCTCGCGAAGCCGGCCTCCAGTTCTGACCGTCAACGAAGGAATCTGAAATGGCAAAGTTCCAACCTCGCGTTCAGGACGAAGGTCGTGACGACGGTCTGAAGGAAAAGATGATCGCGGTCAACCGCGTCACCAAGGTCGTGAAGGGCGGTCGTATCCTCGGCTTCGCTGCACTGACGGTGGTGGGCGATGGCGACGGTCGCATCGGCATGGGCAAGGGCAAGGCGCGTGAAGTGCCGGTCGCCGTGACGAAGGCCATGGACGCGGCTCGCCGCAACATGGTCAAGGTCAGCCTGAAGAACGGCTCGATCCACCACAACGTCCGTGGCGAACACGGCGCGGCCAAGGTGCTGATGGCGCCGGCGCCCGCCGGTACCGGCATCATCGCCGGCGGCCCGATGCGCGCGGTGTTCGAAGTCATGGGCATCACCGACATCGTCGCCAAGAGCCTGGGCTCGAGCAATCCGTACAACATGGTTCGTGCGACGCTCGACGCGTTGAACAGCGCCACCACCCCGGCCGACATCGCCGCCAAGCGCGGCAAGTCGATCGAGGACATCCTGGGCTGAGGCCCGGGACAGGAGAAACAACATGGCCGACAAGAAGACCGTCACTGTCAAGCTGGTGCGCAGCATCATCGGCACCAAGCACGAGCACCGCGCCACGGTGCGTGGCTTGGGCCTGCGTCGCCTTAACAGCGTCTCCACGCTGGAAGACACGCCCGCCGTCCGCGGCATGATCAACAAGGTCGACTACCTGATCCAGGTGCTGTAAAGCGCCGGCCAGGTCACGACAAGGGGCATCACATGCAACTCAACACCATCAAGCCCTCCGAAGGCTCCAAGAAGAACCGCCGCCGCGTCGGTCGCGGCATCGGCTCGGGCCTGGGCAAGACCGGTGGCCGCGGCCACAACGGTCAGAAGTCCCGTGCGGGCGGCTACCACAAGGTCGGCTTCGAAGGCGGCCAGATGCCGCTGCAACGTCGTCTTCCGAAGCGCGGCTTCAAGTCGGCGCAGCTGAAGTACAACGGCGAAGTCACGCTGTCGGAACTGCAGGCCCTGGCCATCGACGAGATCGATGTCCAGTCGCTGAAGCAAGCCGGCCTGATCGGCGAGATCGTCAAGCACGTCAAGGTCATCAAGTCGGGCGAACTGAGCCGCAAGGTCACGCTGAAGGGCGTGGCGGCGACGGCCGGTGCCAAGGCCGCGATCGAAGCCGCCGGCGGTTCGCTGGCTGCCTGAACGCGCAACTCTGAACGCTTCCACACGTGGCAACTTCCCAGAATCAACTCGCCAAGTCGGGCAAATTCGGTGATCTGTATCGCCGGGTGATGTTCCTGCTCCTGGCGCTGGTGGTCTACCGCATCGGCGGGCACGTGCCCGTCCCGGGTGTGAACCCGGACGCGCTCGCGCAGCTGATGAAGAGCCAGCAGGGCGGCATCCTGGGCATGTTCAACATGTTCTCGGGCGGCTCGCTGGCACGCGCCTCGGTTCTGGCGCTGGGCATCACGCCCTACATCTCGTCGTCCATCATCATGCAGATCATGGGCTACGTGGTGCCGAGCCTGGAAGCGTTGAAGAAGGAAGGCGAGTCGGGTCGTCGCAAGATCACCCAGTACACGCGCTACGGCACGCTGGCGCTTGCCGCCGTCCAGTCGTATTTCATCTCGGCTGGCCTGCAGCATTCGCCTGGCCTCGTGCTGGATCCGGGCTTCGGCTTCGTGTTCGGCGCGGTGGTCAGCCTGACGGCGGGCACGATGTTCCTGATGTGGCTCGGCGAGCAGATCACGGAACGCGGTCTCGGCAACGGCATCTCGATCCTGATCTTCGCGGGCATCGCCGCGGGCCTGCCGAGCGCCATCACGCGCCTGCTGAGCCTGGTGAGCGAAGGCAACATGAATCCGGTCGTCGCGCTGTTCATCCTGGCCCTGGTGGGTGCGGTGACGTTCGCGGTGGTCTTCGTCGAACGCGGCCAGCGCAAGATCCTGGTCAACTACGCGAAGCGCCAGGTCGGCAACAAGGTCTACGGCGGCCAGTCGTCGCACCTGCCCCTGAAGCTGAACATGGCCGGCGTGATCCCGCCGATCTTCGCGTCGTCGATCATCCTGTTGCCGGCCACGATCGTGAATTCGCTGGCCACCAGCGACAGCCTGCGCTGGCTGAAGAACATGTCGTCAGCGCTGTCTCCGGGCCAGCCGATCTACGTGATGCTTTACGCCGCGATGATCGTGTTCTTCTGCTTCTTCTACACCGGGTTGGTGTTCAACAGCCACGAAACGGCTGACAACCTGAAGAAGAGCGGTGCGTTCATCCCGGGCATCCGTCCGGGCCAGCAGACCGCGAAGCATATCGACAAGATCCTGGCCAGGCTGACGCTGGCGGGCGCCATCTACATCACGCTGGTGTGCCTGCTGCCCGAGTTCCTGGTGTTGAAGTACAACGTGCCGTTCTATTTCGGTGGAACGTCGCTGCTGATCATCGTCGTCGTCACGATGGATTTCTGGGCCCAGGTTCAGAGCTACGTGATGAGCCAGCAATACGAATCGTTGCTGACGAAGGCGAAGTTCAAGGGTTGATTTGAATTCGAGGCGTTCGTGACCATCTGGTCCGATCGCCGGTGAAGTTGGGTTTCGCGCTCGCCTCGGTCGACGAGCGAAGCGAGTGTTTGAAGAGAGTCAAGGAGCAGACCATGAAAGTCTCGGCATCTGTCAAGAAAATGTGTCGCAATTGCAAGGTGATCCGCCGCAAGGGCGTCGTCCGCGTGATTTGTACCGACCCGCGCCACAAGCAGCGCCAGGGTTGAGTCTGCGGACCATAGAAGCATCACAAGGACACGCAAATGGCACGTATTGCAGGCATCAACATCCCGCCGCACAAGCACACCGAAATCGGTCTGACGGCGATCTACGGCATCGGCCGCACCACCGCTCAGCAGATCTGTGATCGCGCGGGCATCGCCTACTCGAAGAAGGTCAAGGACCTGAACGACAGCGACCTGGAAAAGATCCGTGACGAGATCGCCAAGATGACCATCGAGGGCGACCTGCGCCGCGAGATGTCCATCAACATCAAGCGTCTGATGGATCTGGGCTGCTATCGTGGCATGCGTCATCGTCGCGGCCTGCCGGTTCGCGGCCAGCGCACGCGCACCAACGCTCGCACCCGCAAGGGTCCGAAAAAGGGTGCCCAGGCGCTGAAGAAGTGAGCTGCTGAGCTCGGCTGACGGAAATCTAGGAAAATCATGGCAAAAGCACCGAATACCGCTGCCCAACGCGTCCGCAAGAAGGTTCGCAAGAACGTGGCGGACGGCGTCGCGCACGTGCACGCATCGTTCAACAACACGATCATCACGATCACCGACCGCCAAGGCGGCGCGCTGTCGTGGGCTTCGTCCGGTGGCCAGGGCTTCAAGGGTTCGCGCAAGTCGACCCCGTTCGCTGCCCAGGTCGCTGCCGAAATGGCCGGTCGTGCCGCTCAGGAACAAGGCATCAAGAACCTCGACGTCAAGATCAAGGGCCCCGGCCCGGGTCGCGAGTCGTCGGTTCGCGCGCTGGCTTCGCTGGGCATCCGCATCACGTCCATCTCCGACGTGACGCCCGTCCCGCACAACGGCTGCCGCCCGCAAAAGCGTCGCCGCATCTGATTCGAAGACCTGGCCGGATCCGTCCGGCCGAGCTCGAATAACAGTACTGGCCGCGCAGGCGTTTTCAGTACTGCTAGAATCCCGGGTTTCCTCGCAGCCGGCAATGGTCACGTGACCCTTGCCGGCTTGCATGTCTAGTGCGCCAGGCTTTCGCCCGGTGTCTCCAGGCAGCTCGATCCCGAAGACCACCGTCTGAGCGCCATAACAACATTCGCCAGACTCGCGTCGCGTTGCATGCAACCGGCGTCAGAAAACCATTCCTCAAGGAAAACAACGTGGCACGTTACCTCGGCCCCAAGGGCAAGCTTTCCCGCCGTGAAGGCACCGACCTGTTCCTGAAGAGCGCTCGCCGCCCGATCGGTGACAAGGTCAAGTTCGACTCCAAGCCCGGCCAGCACGGCCGCACCTCCGGCTCGCGCACGTCCGACTACGGTCTGCAACTGCGCGAAAAGCAGAAGGTCAAGCGCATGTACGGCGTGCTGGAAAAGCAGTTCCGCAAGTACTTCGCCGAAGCCGAGCGCCGCAAGGGCAACACCGGCGCCAACCTGCTGACGCTGCTGGAATCGCGCCTGGACAACGTCGTCTACCGCATGGGCTTCGGCTCGACCCGCGCCGAAGCGCGCCAGATGGTCAGCCACAAGTCGATCACGGTGAACGGCCAGTCGGTCAACATCCCGTCGTACCTGGTCAAGGTGGGCGACGTCGTCGCCGTGCGCGAGAAGTCGAAGAAGCAGCTGCGCATCGTCGACGCGATGAAGCTGGCGGAGTCCATCGGCCTGCCCGCGTGGGTGTCGGTCGACGCGACCAAGCTCGAAGGCACCTTCAAGAAGACGCCCGACCGCGACGAATTCGGCGCCGAGATCAACGAATCGATGATCGTCGAACTGTATTCGCGCTGATCCAAATTCGTGGCCGCGCTGCTCGCCTGGTGCGAGCGCCGCGGCCGCCGTCTCGTTGCGAGGCGCCGGGCCTTGCTCCGCGGACGCACAGGCTCCCGGCGTGGTCCATCAGCCTTATCGGTGTAACGAGCCGAGGGTATTGAGAGGAACAGGAAATACATGCAAACCAATCTGCTGAAGCCCAAAGCCATCAACGTCGAGCCGCTCGGCGGCCATCGCGCCAAGGTCACTCTGGAGCCGTTCGAACGCGGCTACGGGCACACCCTCGGTAACGCGCTGCGCCGGGTGCTGCTGTCGTCGATGGTGGGTTACGCACCGACCGAAGTCACGATCGCAGGCGTGCTGCACGAGTACTCGACGGTCGACGGCGTGCAGGAAGACGTCGTCCACGTGATGCTGAACCTGAAGGGCGTCGTTTTCCGCCTGCACAACCGTGATGAAGTCACGCTGGTGCTGCGCAAGGAAGGCGAGGGCCCGGTCACGGCCGGCGACATCCAGACGCCGCATGACGTCGAGATCGTCAACCCCGAGCACATCGTTGCCCACCTTGCCCAAGGCGGCAAGCTGGACATGCAGATCAAGGTCGAGAAGGGCCGTGGCTACGTTCCGGGCAACATGCGCCGCTTCGGCGACGAGACGACCAAGGCCATCGGCCGCATCGTCCTCGACGCCTCGTTCGCGCCGGTTCGCCGCGTCAGCTACGCCGTCGAGAACGCCCGCGTCGAGCAGCGTACCGACCTGGACAAGCTCGTGATGGAGATCGAGACCAACGGCGCCATCTCGCCCGAGGAAGCGATCCGTTCGTCGGCCAAGATCCTGGTGGAGCAGCTCGCCGTGTTCGCGCAGCTCGAAGGCAGCGACATCGCCGCGTTCGACCAGCCGGCCCCGCGCACCGCCCAGTTCGACCCGATCCTGCTGCGTCCGGTGGACGAGCTCGAGCTCACGGTCCGTTCGGCGAACTGCCTGAAGGCCGAGAACATCTACTACATCGGCGACCTGATCCAGCGTACCGAGACCGAGCTGCTCAAGACCCCGAACCTGGGTCGCAAGTCGCTCAACGAAATCAAGGAAGTCCTGGCTTCGCGCGGCCTCACGCTGGGCGCGCGTCTCGAGAACTGGCCTCCGCAAGGTCTGGACAAGCGCTGATCCGCCTGTCCTGACATCCCGCTGCCGGGCCCGATGCAAGTCGGGCGCCGAGTGCAAACCCCCGGTACCTGATCCGGCCGGGGTTCAATAAAGACACCAAAGGAAATCACCATGCGCCATCGTCACGGCCTCCGCAAGCTCAACCGCACCTCGTCGCACCGCCAAGCCATGTTCCGCAACATGGCCGTCTCGCTGCTGCGCCACGAAGCCATCAAGACCACGCTCCCGAAGGCCAAGGAACTGCGCCGCATCGTCGAGCCGCTGATCACGCTGGCCAAGGAACCCACGCTGGCCAACCGCCGCCTGGCTTTCGACCGCACCCGCGATCGCGAGATCGTCTCGAAGCTGTTCGACGTGCTGGGCCCGCTGTTCAAGGCGCGTCCGGGCGGCTACACCCGCATCCTGAAGATGGGCTTCCGCAACGGCGACAACGCGCCGATGGCCTTCGTCGAGCTCGTCGAGCGCTCGCACGACGGCGAAGCGGTCACCGACACGACCGAAGGCTGAGTTCGAGCGCCCGCGAGGGCGTCCGCTCCGTCAGACAAAGGCCGGCACTCGCCGGCCTTTTTCATTGGGCCGGCGCTCCGCGGCGCCGGCGCGCGGCCACCGCCACGAGCAGCAGGCCTGCGCCCATCGTCCAGGCCGGGCCCGCCTCCGGCACGGGGCTGACGGGCGGATCGTCCGAGTACGCGATGGCCGCCACGTAGCCGCCGAACAGGCCGGTGAGCGGGGCGCCGGTATCGTTCTCGTAGCTGAGGCTCACGAAGGTCGCCTCGGTGTCGCTGACCGCACCGAACAGGCCCAGCGCGAACGCGTCGAAGCTGATCCGTTGCCATTGCGGGCCGCCGCCGTTCCCGTCGCTGATGGACAGCAGCAGGCCGCTGTCGGCGAACTCGTCGGGGGCCGTCCCCGTGGCCGACGCCGTGGCGGAGACCTGCGCCGTGATCGTCATCCGCGTCCAGGGCGAGAGCGTGAACGCGGTGGCCGAGACGCCGTCGACCAGCCCGACGGTGCCCTGGCCCGTCTCGCCCGGGCCGGCGCTGCTGGCGAATGCCGAGGCGTGAACGTCGCCGCCGCCGCCGAAGACATTGCCGTCCAGCCGGGCCGACCCGCCGGCGAGCGGCGAGGCCGGCGTGGCGGTCGATGCCGGACCGAAGGCGCGCCCGCTCGACGCCGAGACGGCCACGCTGGACGGCGGTGCGCCCGCCGTCACGTCGCTTTCCGACGTGCTGCCGCCCGCGCCGACGAAGCTGACGGCCGGCACGGCGCCGGGCGCGACCGCGACCACGGCCACCCGCAGCCCGGTGACGTCGATCGTCGCCGTGACATCGGCGCACGCCAACGGCGCGACGATGCACGCCAACACCCCCGCCAGGGCTGACGGAAGACCTCTCCAACTCGTTGCTCGACTCATGACCAGTCCGCCAGGCTCGATGCGGCTATGCAGCGTGGCAGAAGTCGTGCCGTCCAGGGCCTGATGCACCCGCACGCGGCAGGAACCCGCACTAGCCGCGACAATAGCGCTCTCTCCAGGAACGACTCGGCCGCGGCCGGCTCACACCCTTCATGATCCAACTGCCATCGCTGCGTGCCGCCTGGGCGCTGTTCGCCCTGCTGCTGACGCTCCTCGTCGCCGGCCCCGCCCGCGCCGCCGACGACTTCCTCGACCCCGACCAGGCCTTCATGCTGTCGGTTCGCGTGCTCGACGCCAGGCGCGTCGAGCTGAGCTACAAGGCCGCCCCCGGCTACTACTTCTACCGCGAGCGCTTCAAGTTCGCCTCGCCCGACGCCAAGCTGGGCGAGCCGCAGATCCCGCCGGGCAAGAAGCACTACGACACCGCGCTGGAACAGAACGTCGAGACGTACCACGACGGCGTCGTCGTGGTGCTGCCCATCGTCTCCGCGGGCAAGTCGTTCACGCTGAACGCCACCCACCAGGGCTGCGCCGACAAGGGCCTGTGCTATCCGCCGCAGCCGCGCACGGTGGCCGTCACCATGAAGGCTTTCGGCGCCGACGCCGATTCCGCCAAGGTGGTGCCCAACGCCGATGCCGACGCGGCCGCGCCCGCGGGCGTGGTCGCGCCGGTCACCGCGCCGCCGCAGGGCAACGTGAGCGTGGGCAACACGCCGCTGCCCGATCCGCTGCGCAGCGTGGTGATGGGCGCGGGCGTCGCCGAGCGCGCCGGCGCCGGGGCCCCGGCCGCGCCGACGGCCAACGTCCCGGAGAACCCGGGCGAGAGCCAGCAAGCGCCCGCCACGCTGGAGTCGCGTTTCCTGGCGGCGCTGAAGGGCGGCGGCGCGATGCTGATCCTGCTGCTGGCCTTCCCCATCGGCCTGCTGCTGTCGCTGACGCCCTGCGTGCTGCCGATGCTGCCGATCCTGTCGTCCATCATCGTGGGGCAGGGGACCACCGTCACGCGCGGCCGCGGCTTGCTGCTTGCCACGAGCTACTCGCTGGGCGTGGCGCTGGTCTACGTGGCGCTGGGCATCGCGGCCGCGCTGGTCGGGCACGGCCTCAGCGCGTTCCTGCAGAACCCGGTCGTGCTGATCTCGTTCGGCGTGCTGCTCCTGCTGCTGTCGCTGTCGATGTTCGGCGTCTACGAACTGCAGTTGCCCAGCGCGCTGCGCGACCGCCTCACCACGGTGAACTCCGGCCTCACGGGCGGCCAGCTCGGTGGCGTGTTCGCGATGGGCGTGCTGTCGGCGCTGATCGTGAGCCCCTGCATCACCGCGCCCCTCAGCGGCGTGCTGCTGTTCATCGCGAACACGGGCAGCGTGGCCCTGGGCGGCTCGGTGCTGTTCCTCATCGCCGCCGGCATGAGCGTGCCGCTGCTGGTGGCCGGCGCGTCCGCTGGCGAGCTCGTGCCGCGCGCCGGCGCCTGGATGGAGCGCGTCAAGCAGTTGTTCGGCCTGCTGCTGATCGCGGTGGCCTTCTACATCGCCGGGCCCGCCTTGCCCCATGTCGTGCCGATGCTGGCCTACGGCGCGCTCCTGATCATGGCGGCCACCACGGTCGGCGCGTTCGACTCGCTGGCCGCCGCCACCAACGTCAACGTGCGCCTCTCCAAGGGCTTCGGCCTCGTGCTGGCGGCCGTGGGCGCGCTCCTGCTCTACCAGGTGCTCGTCGGCACGCCGGCCCCGTCTGTCGGCACCACTGCGTCCGCCGCGTCGACCGCCGGCCCGCACTTCGACCGCGTGACCAGCGTCGCCGAGCTCGACCAGCGCCTGCAGTCCGCCGGCCGACCGGTGATGCTCGACTTCTACGCCGACTGGTGCGTATCGTGCAAGGAGATGGAGTCGCAGACCTTCGTCGACCCGGCCGTGCGCGCGAAGCTGGACAAGGCCGTGCTGCTGCGCGCCGACGTCACCGCCAACTCCGACGACGACCGCGCGCTGCTCAAGCGCTTCCACCTGTTCGGGCCGCCCGGCATCATCCTGTTCGACGCCCAGGGCCACGAGCTTGAATCGGCGCGCGTGGTGGGCTTCCAGGACGCCGCGAAGTTCAGCGCCAGCCTTGCGGTGGCGGGCCTGTGAGGCTGTCGCAGATCGTCTTCTCGCAGGGCTTCGGCGCCCGCCGTGCCTGCGAGGGCCTGGTGGCCGGCGGCTTCGTCGCGATCGGCGGCGTGGTGCATGACGACCCGTTCGAGGATCTCGACCCCGAGGGCCTGGTGCTCAACGTCGAAGGCAAGGACTGGCCGTACCACGCCAAGGCGCTGGTCGCGCTGAACAAGCCGGCCGGCTACGAGTGCTCCAAGAAGCCCAAGCACCACCCGAGCGTGTACAGCCTGCTGCCCGCGCCGCTGCTGCGCCGCGACGTGCAGAGCGTGGGCCGCCTCGACGAGGACACCACGGGCCTGCTGCTGTTCACCGACGACGGCCAGCTGCTGCATCGCTGGACCTCGCCCAAGCACCACGTGCCCAAGATCTACGACGCCTCGTGCAAGCACCCGGTGACGCCCGACCAGATCGCCCGCCTGCTGGCCGGCGTGGTGCTGCTCGACGACCCGGAGCCGGTGCGCGCCATCGCCGCCGAGCCGTGGGACGGCGCCACCGACGGCCTGCACGGCATCCGCCTGACGCTGGCCGAAGGCAAGTACCACCAGGTCAAGCGCATGATGGCCGCGGTGGGCAACCGCGTCGAGGCGCTGCATCGCAGTCGCTTCGGCAAGCTGGCGCTGCCCGCGGAGCTGAAGCCGGGCGCGTGGTGCTGGCTGCCGGGAACGCAGGTGGTCGTCGACTGAGTCGATACGGCGGATCGTATTTCGCCCGCGCATCGCGACACCGGCTGCGCAAAGCGTCACGGCACGGCGAACGCGCGCGGTGGCGCGGCTTGCCAGCGCCGCCGGCGCCCGGCTATGCTGCTCCGTGGGATCACCGTTCCACGGCACCAGCGGGCACTCTCCCACGACCATGCGCCTTCCGCGACTCCTGCCGATTCGACGTCTGGCCGTGATCGGCTTGGCCGCGCTATGCGGCTGCCAGCCCCAGCCGCCCGTCAAGGTGGGCTTCATCGGCGGCCTGTCGGGGCGCGTGTCCGAGCTGACGGTGGATGCCCGCAACGGCACCCAGCTGGCCATCGATGCGCTCAATTCGCGGCCCGGCCCGCGCTACGAGTTGCACAGCCATGACGACGGCCTTTCCTCCGGCCAGGCCGCGGCCGTCATCGACGCCGTCGCCGACGAGGGCGATGCCTTCGCCATCGGGCCGATCATCAGCACCGTTGCCAAGGGCATGGCGCCCGAGGCGTCCAGGCGCCACCTCGTGCTGATCAGCCCCACCGCCAACTCCGACGAGCTGAGCGGCGTCGACGACTGGTTCTTCCGCGTGATCCCGGCGGCCGGGCCGGGCGCCGAGCAGATCGCCGAGACCGCCATCGCGCGCGGCCTGAAGTCGGCCGCGGTGATGGCCGAATGGCGCAACCGCATCTACAGCGAGAGCTTCACGAAGCGCTTCGACGCGCGCTTCCAGGCGCTGGGTGGCGCGCCGTCCCAGGTCGTCCGCTACGAGACCGACCGGAACCCGGACTTCACCGGGATCGCCACCCGGCTCCTCGCCTCGCACCCCCGGATGGTGCTGCTCCTGTGCAGCGCGGTGGATGCAGCGATCGTGTCGCAGCAGCTGCGCCGGCTCGATCCGGCCGTGCAGATCGTCATGTCGTCGTGGGCCGCCAACGTGCAGCTGCTGCAGCTGGGCGGCCGCGCCGTCGAAGGCGCGATCGTGATGCAGGTGCTGGATCTCGACAGCCAGGAGCCGGCCTATGTCGCGTTCCGCAAGCGCTTCATCGATCGCTTCGGCTACACGCCCAGCCAGGCCGCGGTGCTGTCCTACGACGCCACGATGCTGGGCGCCGAGGGGCTGCGCCGCAAGTCCGGCGGCCAGACGCTGCGCGACGTGCTGCGAGCGCCGGGATCGTGGCCGGGCCTGCAGCAGCCGCTGGTGCTCGATCGATTCGGCGACAGCGTCGGGCGGTTCCGATTGAGCGAGGTGCACGGGGGACGCTTCGTGATGCTTCCCGCCTCGCGATGAAGATGAAGACCCAGCGCCCGCCCCTGAAGCGCATCCTCACGCGCCAGTACGTGCTGCTGGCCTGCGTGCCGCTGCTGCTGGTGATCGTGCTGTGGAGCGCGGTGGCGATCCCGCAGGCCTTCCGCGACATCAGCAGCGAGAACCGGCGCACCGCCCTGCTGGTGCGCGCGCAGGTGGAGCTGCTCATCGCGGCGCCGCGCGAGGCCGCCGCGCGCGCGGCCACGCACGTGCGCCCGGGCGCGAGCGAGTCCGAGATCCGCGCCGCGCTGAGCGAGGCGCTGGACGATGCGCAGTCGCTCGAATCGGCGATCCTGGTCGACGCGACGGGGGTGGTGACGATCGCCGAGGTGCGGCCCGGCACGCGCGTGGGCAAGCAGGACTGGGAAGGCCTCGATCTCTCGCGGCGGCCGTTCTACGAGCAGGCCAGCGTGGCCACCGCGCCGATCTGGTCGGACACCTTCCTGTCGCCGCTCACCGGCCACATCACGGCGGTGGTGGTGGCGCCGGCCGATGGCCGCCTCGTGGTGGCCGACCTGTCGCTCGACAAGATGGCCCACCAGATCAACGTGCCCGGCAACGGCGACGTCGCGGTGATCGTGTTCGACAGCCTGGGCCGCGTCATCGTGCACCCCGACCAGGAGCGCGCCAGCTGGCAGGAGAACCTGAGCCAGGTGGATCTCGTGCACCGTGCGCTCAACGGCTATTCGGGCGCGGGCGAGCTGGAGATCGACGGCAAGCGCTGGCTCGCCACGGTGGCGCCGGCGTCCACCACGGGCTGGTACGTGCTCGTCGCGCAGCCGCGCGCCGCGATGTTCGCGCCGGTGGAGCAGCTGGCCGGCGTCATCGGCATCGCGGTGCTGGTGGTGCTGGTGATCGTGGCCGTCGTCGCGTTCAGGCTCGCTCAACGCCAAGCCGACGGCTACCGGCAGCTCCTGCGCGCCGCCGCCGACCTCGTCGACGACACCCCCCGAGCGGGCCTCGAGCCCGGCGAGCCCGACGTCGACCTCGGCAGCGAGGAGGTGCACGCCTTGTGGACGCAGCTGCGCCGGCTGCTCGATCGCGCCAAGGACCAGGAGCGCACCGCGCGCCATGCGCAGGCCGAGCTGCAGGCCCTGCTGGACGCCGCCACCGAGGTGGCCATCATCGCGGTGGACGCCCACCACGTGGTGCGGCTGTTCAACCGCGGCGCCGAGAAGATGCTGGGGTACCGCGCGCCGGAGGTGCTCGGGCAGCCGTGCCCCCTGGCCGTGCACGACCCGGTCGAACTCGCGCGCCGCGCCGAGGAACTCACGTTCCAGATGAAGCGCCCGGTGGTCGGACGCGAGGCGATCACGGCCGTGGCCGAGCGCTTCGGCTACGAGGTGCGCGACTGGACGTACATCCGCAAGGACGGCTCGCGCCTGAGCGTCTCGCTGGCCGTCACCGCCGTGCGGGCGTCGCCCGCCGGCGCCGGCGCGCCGCTGGGGCCGCGCGAACGCGGCGCGGGCGACAGCGCGGTGGCGTTCGCGCCGGGCAGCGGCATCGTGCCGCCCGGCAACGAATCGCTGGGCTTCCTGTTCGTCGGCACCGACCAGTCGGAACGTGTGCGCTCGGGCGAGCTCGAGCTCGCGCGGCGGCGCGCCGAGGCGGCGAGCCAGGCCAAGTCGGAGTTCCTCTCGCGCGTGAGCCACGAGCTGCGCACGCCCATGAACGCGATGCTGGGCTACGCGCAGCTGCTGCAGCTGGAGGAGGAGCACCCGCTCGACGGCCACCAGCGCGAGCGCGTCGCCCGCATCGAGGCCGCGGGCTGGCACCTGGTGACCCTCATCAACGACGTGCTGGACCTGTCCACCATCGAGTCGGGCAACGCGCGCATCCAGATGGCCGACGTCGACGTGACGCTGGTCATCAACGAAAGCATCCGCCTGCTCACGCCCCTGGCCGAGACGGCGAAGGTGGCGCTCGCCGTGGCGCTGCCGCAGCACCTGCCGCGAGAGGCGTGGAGCGTGCGGGCCGATGCCACGCGCCTGCGCCAGGTGCTGGTCAACGTGATCGGCAACGCCATCAAGTACAACCTCGAGAACGGGCGCGTCGACGTGCAGGTGCATGTGCGCAATCCCGCCGACGAGGCCCGCGAGGGCGACGCGGGGCGCCTCGTGATCGAGATCTCGGATACGGGGAGAGGTATGACGGTGGCGCAGCTCGCGCGCCTGTTCTCGGCATTCGACCGCCTGGGCCTGGAGGCCAGCCAGATCGAGGGCACCGGCATCGGCCTGGTGATCAGCCGCCGCCTGATCGAGCGCATGGGCGGCGCCATCGCCATCGACAGCCGCCCCGACGTGGGCACGCGCGTCACGCTCACGCTTGAACGCTCGCGAGGCGTGCCGCTCGTCCCCGGCGGCGCGCCTGTGCATGCCGCGCCGCCGGGCGGCGCCGGCGGCCACATCGTCTACGTGGAGGACAACCCGATCAACGCGCTGCTGATGCAGGAGGTGATCGCGCAGCGCCCCGACTGCACGCTGCACCTCGCGGTGAGCGTGCGCGACGGCATCGACATAATCACCCGCCTGCGCCCCGACCTCGTGCTGGTGGACCTGCACCTGCCCGACGGTTCGGGCCTGGAGGTGGCCGAATGGATGCGCACGATGCCCGTGCTCGCGCGCGTGCCGGTGGTGGTGGTGTCGGCCGACAGCACGCAGGCCCAGCGCGACGCCGCCACCGTGGCCGGCGCGCGCGCCTACCTCGCCAAGCCGATCCGTCTCGCCGAGACACTGACGCTCATCGACGAGCTGCTGCCGCGCTCGAGCTGAACGCCTTTACGCAGATTCACGGCACGCCGCGTGACAGGCGCACCCGTTTCATGCCATAATAGCTTTCTCAGTCGCGGGGTGGAGCAGTCTGGTAGCTCGTTGGGCTCATAACCCAAAGGTCGTTGGTTCAAATCCAGCCCCCGCAACCAAATACAGAGGTGCCAACCTCGACAGCAACGCCCACCTTCGAGTGGGCGTTTTGCTTTTGTGGCCCATCTGTGGCCTGAGGAAATCCCGCCGGCGAGAAAGTGACCGTTGGGTGCATGGCCTACATGGGGGAAGCTTTGCGGCATGTCGGTCGCCCTCGCCACGATGCATCGCGAGATAGATGTTTCGGGGACATTCGTAATGTCCGCGCTGCACGCGAAAGCAGCTATGTTGAGCTGAGGCCGCAGCGCTTGCTCACGCTGCAAAGCGGGCACGGACCTGTAGCCTACCCGTCTATGCAGTCGAGAGGATGCGGCGCATGCAGGCTGAGGCGCAAGGCATGCGCGAAGTCGCGAGCGACCTGCGACGTGCGGCGCGAGAAGCCCGCTTGACGAAACGAGCACAGGCACAGTCCGATAGGCCGACCGGAAAACGTGCCTGACGTGAAGTTCTTGCCACGGTTGAAATCGTGCTTGTGCCGTACAGCCGAACCTGGGGCGGCGGAGCGTTCCTCCTCACTTGTGCCAACCTGCGCGCTCGTCTCATTGCTGCACTCCTTCAGGTCCCGCTGGCACCCTTGGCTGCCCTCGCGCGCAGCGCGAACAACCGATGGGTGGGCGCCCGTTGGCGTCCCGCCCTTCGGTTCCTTTCTTCCTATGGGTTTGGCGCAAGACTTCTTGAGCTTCTCAAGAGTTCTCTTTCAGGGTGGAGCACGTCCCATTCGCCAGCCATCGTCTCGCCTGCACACCCTTCGGCTTTATGCCCCTCGCCGCTCGGCGAAGCTCGTGCCAAGGTCGACAGAGGCGCGACCGGTCGACAAAGGCAGAATGGGGCGGCTACGGGTCGATTAAATCGAACAAGCCTGCCCCGTAGAGACGCGCGGCGCACTGTCAAGCCATACAGTCCGCCAGTCCATGTGAGGCTGCTAACTGGCCTCTTGGTACATGGCTTCTCCTCATCGCGATGTGGTTCGCTCGGCGCTACTATGTTGGCAACGCACCAGCGAGTGCAACGGGCAGGGAGGCCCCATGATTCCAATCCTGCCGGAGACGGCATGGCGAGAATTTCGCGGCGCGCCGTCGCTGCAGGGCCTCAACATGACGACTCACCAAGCCGTCATCGCCGACGCGGATGGCAAGGAGCACAAGTGCTACGTCAAGGCTGCGCCGAGGGATAGCCACATGCCGTTGACGGAAGCCATCGCCTGGATGGTGGCCTGCGCGCTTGACCTGCCTCGACCGCAGTTCGCGGCGGTCTTGCTGCTGCCGGTAAACAAGCTTCGCCAGCATATGAAGCTCGACCAGCACTGGCTCGGATACCAGACGACGCTGGCGTTCTGTTCATCGACGGTAGTCGGCAAGCATCTGAATGCGCCCTGGAAGTGGCTAGCGCAGTTGCGCAAAGCGCGGGCATTCGGACACGCGGATTTGCCTCGTATCGCGGCCTTCGACATGTGGGTCGAGAACCAGGACCGTCACAGTGGCAACTTTCTTCGGACGCGGGACGGGCAGTACGTGCCCATAGACAACGAGTTCATCTTGTACTCGCTGGTTTGGGCTGCCACCTTAACCGTCGGCCATCAGAGCCTGCGAAACGAGGCCCGCCAACTGCTGAAGGTCGCGGGCTATACGAAGTTCGAGTCGTCCATGACGCTCGCGGCTGCGCTCCACCAGCCTGCGTTCGTCGAGGCGTCGCCCGCGCTTCGGCAGTTTATCTGCGCGTTTTACGTTGACCCTGCGCAGGGCGTGGCAGCGGCGACTGCTATTCTGCAATTCTTGGAGCAGCGCGCTCATCCAGACTGGCTTGCCAACGAACTGGGCCGCATCGTATGAACAGCTTGTTTTTGTCCTCTGGGCCCGACGCCTACGCCCACCTTCGCCAGCACGCGGCGCCGGTGCCCCGGCCCGCGTTTGAGGGCGTTTGGGCGACCATCGAGCTACAGCCTGACTCTTTTGCTCGGCAACGCTACACGGTTGGCGTCGCGGTGGCTGGTCTCGACGGTAGCTTCCACTTTCGCGTACTGGACGACTTGGCGAAATTCGAATGCCTTTATGGGCGGGATGACGTCGGCGAAATCGGCTCGTTGGTGGAGGCCGCGGAGCAGGCGCTTCTGCGTGCCCAAAAGGCCCGGGTTGCACTCGCTGAAGTTCGGTTTGAAGCCGACGCAGTGACGTTAGGTGACCTCTGGACGACGTCTGGCACATCGCTCGACGCTGTGCTGAACCGTCTCTACCTCGACGTTGTGCCCTTCATTCCACGTGAACAGCGAAAGGCCCGCGAGTTCGTCACCTTGGACAACACGGCGGTACGTCGCCTCGTCGATGACGAGCTGAAGCGGATTGCCGGGCTCGCCTTCGAGCGAATCTCCACCGTGCCGAATCGCGCCATCAGCGACCAGGAAACCTCCGATGCGCACTGGCTCGAGTTCAATCTTGAGCCGGACGGCAAGGCCGGAAGCGTCATCTCAGCCGTTTACAAGACTCCTTCGACCATTGAGCTGAATTTCCTGAGAGCGTCTCGCGACTTGGCCACTTACGCGCGGCTACGCAAGCTGCGTGACCGCCAACTCGGCTTGTTCGTGATGACGCCGCAACGGGATGCCATGGCACCCTTGGAGCTTGACCGCGTGGACAGCATCCTTGGCGAGCAGAGCTGGAATTTGGAGCAGCAGGGGTTCGTTGTCTCCGCGCACGATTCCGCCGCGTTGCTCGCCCGCGATGTGTGGGACTGGGCTGAAGTCTCGGCTTGAGCCTCCGTCTCAGCGACTCCCGCGCTTTGCGTGATTCGCGAACGTCGGACTGAACCTTGCGAGGTAACCTCTCAGGAGAGCTGAGCGCGTACGTAAAGCGTCTCGAATGTCGAGGGAATCTCGCCCAGTTCCGCCTCAAGGTACGAAACCTCCGAGATGCTGTCGAGCCATTCCAGGAACCCGTCCTCGGTGAAATGCGACTTCAGCACCCTGAGCACTGTTGCGCGGGTGCCTTCGGCAATGAAATGCGTCGTCGGTGGCGCGCCGCTGTCGTCCGTGGTGGTTAGTTCCCATCGAAGGCAGTGTGACCACTCCCAGCCGATGTAGGGATGGGTCTCCAGCGAAAATTCTGAGGGCCAGCCCGCTGCGCCCGTCAGCATGTCGTGCGCGCCGACGAACCAGACCATGACCTGGGCCCGCCAGTGCGGCGAAGGAATGGCCAGCACCGAACGCAGCCAAGGCTCGATTTCGGCTTCGTCCAGATACTTCATGCAGAAGAACATGGACGCCGTGAAGTCGCCGCTCGCGTCCCACCAAATCCAGACCTGGGCCGGGTTGTTGTTCGAGCGGCGCAAGACCTTGCCGACGGCGATGTCCGACCCATCCCAACACTCGCCGTCCATGATGGCGCGGCCCAGCGTAGACAGCGCGTCGTCTCGAAACCCCTTATACGGCTCCCGATAGACGCCACTCGGGTACAGCGCCATGAAGGCCGTCGCCAGCGACTCCAGCAGGTACGTCACGTACGCATCATGGCTTCGAGGCAACACCTGTCCCAACAGGTAGTGGAACCACGTGTTCCACTCCTCCATGGGGCCGAAAGAGCTTGTGCCGCTCGCAATCTCGCCGAGTGGCTTCTGGAGGTCTTCCGTGGGCACCTCGTCCAAATCTCCCAGTAACTCGGGATATATCTGCCGCTCGGTGCCCATGAACCAGGCTTCGCCCATCGGCTCGGCTGGGCGGCGGAAGTGGGCGCGAAGCCGTTCCAGCGCCGCCGGGTCGACGCCCTCACCAGGCTTCCACAGGAACTGTTTCATGTCGGCCGTAGAGTAGTCGGGCGGAGTGCTCATCTACTCGACGTTAGCCGATTCCCAGCCTGGGGTCACCGGAACCTCCGTCTCCGAGGGACAGCTGGGATGGTCAGGGTGCAGGTCACTGAATAGGAAATGCCCGAGCGGGCCCCCGCAACCACAGAATACGTAGGAAACATGCGGCCCCCCCAGTGGGCGCCGTTTTGCATTCCGGGCCCCGGAATCTCGAGCAGCCGACCGGTCAAGGGATCGCATCGATCCATGTCCTTCTGCGGACTCGACCGTCGTCAGAACGAGCTTGTCGCGTCGTTCGGGACTTCGAATCTCGCTCAGGCTAGCGGGGTTGGGGCGGCGCAGCGGTCGCCTTGGGAAGCTCTTCGAGCATGTCCGCCGGCGGTACGAAGAAGAGGCCTCCCGTCACCGCTCGGCTGTAATCGAGCAGGCGGTCATGGTTTCCGGGCGGACGTCCGATGAACATGTTTTCTAGCATCTGCTCGATCGGCTCGGGAGAGCAGGCATATCCGATGAAGTAGGTTCCAAACTCCCCGACGCCGGGCCGCCCGAAAGGCATGTTGTCTCGCAGGATCTTCACTTCCCGCTCGCCATCGACGATGGTTGTCAACGAGCTGTGAGACCAGGAAGGCTTGACGCCTTCTTCGAGTTCGATGTTGGAAAGCTTGGTGCGGCCGATGATCCGCTCTTGCGCTTCGACGGTGAGTGCATTCCAACCCGTCATGTCGTGCAGGTACTTCTGAACGAGAACGTAGCTTCCACCGGCGAAAGGCGCATCCTCCTCGCCGATGATGGTCGAGTCGGCCAGCACGCGTCCGCTTGGGTTCTCGGTCCCGTCGACGAAGCCGATCATGGCCCGCTGGTCGAAGTAGCGAAAGCCGTGAACCTCGTCGACGACCTTTGCAGCGTCGCCGAGCCTCAGGACGAGCTCCCGGGCAAGCTCGAAGCACAGCCCCATGTCCTTGGCGCGGATGTGGAGCAGGATGTCGCCGGGTGTCGCCGGTGCGATGCGGTTGCCTGAGCCGAATTCGCGAAAGGGATGCAGCCCGGCGGGGCGAGGCGATCCGCAAACGATGTCCCATGCGGCCGAACTGAGGCCGCACACGCAAGAGAGATTGCCGTCGGGGGAGCGCTTGCCCACGGAGCGCGTGATGGCGGCGACATCGCCGCACCAGTCGCGCACGGCGTCGGCGCAGTTCGGACCCGGAGCGAGTACTGCGACGATGAAGATCGCGCTGCGAGTCGAGGGGTTGCAGACAGCCTGTGGCTCGGGAATGTTCGAAGGCATCGTATCGAGTGTCATTCTGGGTTGTTGGACCAACCTCTGTTGTGCGAGCCCACTCAGACCGCCATGCCGGCTCGCCAGGTCTTGCTCAGCACCACGCGCTGCAACCAGCAGGCGGATTGTGAAACCATTTCGTCGCCATGCTCGGGCGCCTGGTGCCGCAGGCCGATGGCCACGCGGCCTGTCCACCAGACCATCCGACCTGTCGAGGGGATGTACACCGGCCCGACATAGCCACGTGGCACCGACACCGGTGGCGCGTCGGCGTTGTGGCGAATGGAGTCCTCGGCGCCGTCGTGTGGCACGCCGTCGCCAGCGTCATGAAGTTCGCCTGGGTTCATGTGAGTTCGCAGAAGCCGTGCGTGAAGACATGATCGCGCAATTCGCTTCGGCCAACATCCCCCAATAGAGGCAAGTCGTGACGGTTCGCCGAGAGCATGGCGCGGCCGCAACAGACCTGCGACAAGCTTCACGGCCTGAACCGCACTCCGTCGGCCGTGCCTCTACTGCGCGAACGCTCTGCGCTCCGACTGACGACATTGACCTGGCGGGACGCCATTGACCCGATAGGGGTTTGACGGCGGGGTGCTTTTTGCGCAAATTGGACGGCTTGCGGGGGTATCAGATGACCAAGCGGCGTGACGTTCCAGGTATTCGACCCTACGATGGCCCCGCGGGCGGTTGGGGCGCGCTCCGGGCAACGGCCCAGGCCGTGTACCAGCAGATGGAGACCGTCGAGGCGCCGATCGTCCTGCTCAGTACCAACCAGCCCACGGGGTTCGATTGCCCCGGCTGCGCCTGGCCCGACAAGGAACACCGGTCGACCTTCCAGTTCTGCGAGAACGGCGCGAAGGCCGTCACCTGGGAGGCGACCACCAGGCGCGTGACTCCCGAATTCTTCGCGCAGCGCACGGTTTCCTCCCTGTTGGCGCTTTCGGACTACGAACTGGAGGACTTCGGCCGGCTCACTCATCCGATGGTCTACGACGCGTCGACGGACAAGTTCAAGCCCGTGGAATGGGAGGTGGCGTTCGAGCGCATCGGCGAGATCATTCGCGGCTGCGCGTCGCCGGATCAGGTCGAGTTCTACACGTCGGGACGCGCCTCCAACGAGGCCGCCTACCTGTTCCAGCTGTTCGCCCGCGAACTCGGGACGAACAACTTCCCCGACTGCTCGAACATGTGCCACGAGGCGACGAGCGTCGGCCTGCCGCGGTCGATCGGCATCGGCAAGGGCACCGTCTCGCTGGAGGACTTCGACGAGGCCGAACTGATCATCTCCATGGGCCACAACCCGGGAACCAACCACCCGCGCATGATGGGGACGCTGCACGAGGCCGCGCGCCGCAAGGTGCCCATCATCGTCTTCAACCCGGTGCGCGAGCGGGCGCTGGAACGGTTCGCCGATCCGCAGAGCGTCGTGGAGATGGCGACGTTCGGCTCCACCAACATCGCCTCGACCTACTTCCAGGTGCGCGCCGGCGGCGACGCCGCGGCGCTCAAGGGCATCATGAAGGCGCTGCTGGAGCTCGATGCGGCGCGGGGCGACGTCATCGACCGCGACTTCATCGCGGTGCACACCGAAGGCTTCGACGCGCTGGTCGCCGATCTCGCCGCGACGCCCTGGGAGGACATCGTGCGCGAGAGCGGCCTCGAGCGCAGCCAGCTGGAGTTCGTCGCGGCCGCCTATGCCAGATCGAACGCGACCATCGTGACCTATGGCATGGGCATCACCCAGCACAACACCGGTACGGCCAACGTGCGCCTGATCGCCGACCTGCTGCTGATGCGCGGCAACTTCGGCAAGCCGGGCGCCGGCATCTGCCCCTTGCGGGGGCACTCGAACGTCCAGGGCAACCGCACGGTGGGCATCACCGAGAAGCCCTCGGCGGACTTTCTCGCGCGGCTGGAGAGTGTCTTCGGCTTCACGCCTCCGAAGGGGCATGGGCACGATGCGGTCCAGACGATGGAGGCCATGATCGCCGGCACCGCCAAGGTGCTGCTCTGCCTGGGCGGCAACTTCGCCGTCGCGTTGCCCGACCCCGAGCGCAGCTTTCCCGCGATGAAGGAACTCGAGCTGAGCGTGCACCTGGGAACGAAGCTCAATCGCTCGCACCTGCTCGTGGCGAAGGAGACCTATCTGTTCCCGGTGATCGGGCGCACGGAACTCGACCTGCAAGATGGCGTGGCGCAGGCCATCACGGTGGAGGACTCGATGTCCATGGTGCACGCGTCGGCGGGCAAGCTCAAGCCGGCGTCGGAATTCATCCGGTCGGAACCTGCCATCGTGGCGGGCATGGCCAACGCCACCATCCGCGACAGCAAGGTGGATTGGCTGGGCCTGATCAAGCACTACGACCGGATCCGGGACCTGATGGCACGCACCATCCCGGGCTTCGAGAACTTCAACGAGCGCATCCGCGTGCCGGGCGGCTTCCGCCTCCCATTGCCGCCCACCGAACGCCGGTGGACGACGCCGTCGGGCAAGGCGATCTTCTCGGTCTTCCACGGCGTCAGCGAGAACTACTTGCTGGGCGGCGGCGACGGCGTGCTGCGGCTGATCACCATGCGAAGCCACGACCAGTACAACACGACGATCTACGGGCTCGACGATCGCTATCGCGGCGTGTTTGGCCGGCGGGATGTCCTGTTCATGAACCCGAAGGACCTCGAGGCGCGCGGGCTCGAGCATGGCGACCTGGTGGATATCGAGACCGTTTCGCCGACGCGCACGCTGCGATTGCGCGGAATCACCGCGATCGAGTTCGACATCGCGCCTGGCTCGGTAGGCGCGTACTACCCGGAGGCCAACGTGCTGGTTCCGCTGGACTACCTTGACAAGGAAAGCGGCACGCCGTCCTACAAGTCGACACCCGTGCGCATCTTGCGATCGAAGGCGAACGCGGGCGCCGGGGCAGCGATGGAAGGGGTTGTTGCAGCGGCGTGAGGACGGCGCTGGTTCCCGCATGCGAAAGTCCAGGTATGGAAATCTTCGACGCATTCCATCTCGCGCGAATGCAGTTCGCATTTACCGTGTCGTTTCACATCGTCTTTCCGGCCATCAGCATCGGCATGGCGAGCTTTCTTGCGGTGCTGGAATGGCGTTGGCTGACTACGGGGGACCAAGTCTTCAAGACGCTGTTCCTGTTCTGGTCGAAGATCTTTGCCATCGGTTTCGGCATGGGGGTCATCTCCGGCGTGGTGATGGCCTATGAGTTCGGCACCAACTGGAGCGGGTTCTCGCGGGTCGCCGGCAACGTCACCGGCCCCCTGCTGACCTACGAGGTCCTGACGGCCTTCTTTCTCGAGGCCGGGTTTCTTGGCGTCATGTTGTTCGGGTGGCAACGCGTGGGGCCGCGAGCGCACTTCTTTGCAACGCTCATGGTCGCGGCCGGAACGCTCATTTCGACGTTCTGGATCCTCGCTTCCAACAGTTTCATGCAGACGCCCCAGGGATTTGCGCTCGAGAACGGGTTGATCGTGCCGGTCGACTGGTTCAAGATCGTCTTCAACCCGTCGTTCCCCTACCGCCTCGCGCACATGACCATCGCGGCGTTCATCGTCGCGGGCTTCATCGTTGCCGCATGCGGCGCCTGGCACCTCCTGAAGGGGCGCCGGGACAAGGCCGTCAAGATCAGTTTCTCGATGGGGCTGTGGATCCTGCTGCTGCTCGCACCCATTCAAATCCTCGTGGGTGACGCCCATGGATTGAACACGCGCGAATATCAGCCCGCCAAGATCGCTGCCATCGAAGGCTTGTGGGAGACGGAAAAGGGGGGGACGTCCCTCAATCTCGTCGGTCTCCCGGACATGGATGCCGAAAAGACCCGATACGCGCTGCAGGTTCCCCACCTCGGCAGCGTCATCCTGACGCACTCCTGGGATGGCGAGATTCGCGGCTTGAAGGAGTTCCCGGCGCAAGACCGGCCGTACTCGCCCATCATCTTCTGGTCGTTCCGCGTGATGGCCGGACTGGGCATGCTGATGCTCTTGACCGCTGTCCTCGGCCTGTTCCTGCGCAAGGCCGGGCGGCTCTACGAGGCCCGCTGGTTTCAATGGCTGGTGCTCGCGATGGGGCCGTCCGGGCTTGTCGCGCTGCTTGCGGGTTGGGTCACTACCGAGGTCGGGCGACAACCTTGGACCGTCTACGGCGTCCTGCGCACCGTCGACTCCGTTTCGCCCATTGGCAGCCAGCAGGTGGGCGTGTCGCTCCTCATCCTCGTTGTCGTCTACTTCCTCGTCTTTGGAATGGGCGCCTACTACATGATGAAGCTGATGAGGCGTGGGCCTTCGCTCGAGTCCGAGCACGTTGGCGATCCGGAGTATCCGGGCCTGAGCAATCGGGCGCTGTCGCAGTCGTTCCACTAGTCGAAGGAGGGCGAGGCCATGCAAGTCGATCTACCCATGATCTGGGCTGCCATCATCGGCCTGGGTGTCTTCCTCTACGTCGTGCTTGACGGATTCGACCTGGGCATTGGCCTGCTCTTTCCGTTCTTCACCGAGGAAAAGTCGGATCGGCAAGTCATGCTCAACACCGTCGCGCCCGTCTGGGACGGCAACGAGACATTCCTCGTGCTGGGCGGCGCAGGACTCTACGGCGCGTTCCCCGTCGTGTACTCGACGCTGTTGCCGGCCAACTACCTGCCGCTGATCCTGATGGTCATCGGGCTGATCCTTCGGGGCGCGGCATTCGAACTGCGCGTCAAGTCGAAGAGGACGCAGCCACTTTGGGACCTGGCCTTCATCGGCGGGTCAGCCCTGGCGGCCTTCTGCCAAGGCGTCGTCCTGGGCTCCCTCTTGCAAGGCATCCGGATCGTGAACGGCCAGTTCGCCGGCGACCCGTTCGGCTGGCTGTCCGCGTTCAGCGTCTTCTGCGGCATGGGCGTGCTGGTGACCTACGCGACCCTCGGCTGCGGCTGGCTCATCTACAAGACCGACGGCGAGCTGCAGCGAAAGATGCGACGTCTCATGCGGCCACTTGCGAGCGTCCTGTTCGCAGTCGTCGCGCTCGTGAGCCTGTGGACCGTGCTGGGCCTGCCCGCCGTGGCAGCCCGCTGGTTCGGCAGCGGAAACCTCGTGTGGTTCATGCCCGTGCCGGTGCTCGTCGTCGCTTGCGTGTTCGGGATCTTCCGCGCCGTTCGCCTCGAGCACGAAGCGATGCCGTTCCTCCTGACGCTCGCGATCTGTTTCCTCGGCTTCACGGGACTGGTGATCAGCATCTGGCCGAACATCGTGCCGCCGTCGTTGTCCATCTGGGACGCATCGTCCAGTCATTCCAGCCAGGCCTTCACGCTGGTCGGAACGGTCATCGTGCTGCCCGTCATCCTCGTCTACAACGCGATGCAGTACCGGGTGTTCCGGGGGAAGGTGCGTGAGGGCGATGCGGGCTACCACTAGGATGTCAAAAGTCGATCGAAGTCAGCGCAATGCGCGGCTGAAGCGAGTACTTTGGTTCGTTCTCCTCTGGATCTTCGGCGTCGCCGCAGCCGCGCTGCTGACGCTTCCTTTCCATCTGCTCGTCGTTTCAGCGATGCGGATGTAAGGTGGGGTTGGTGGGTTGGCCGCTACACTGCGGCCGCAGTCGGCGTGACGTTTGTCGCGAAGGGTGCGGCGCCGTTCCGAGACGACGGCGCCTCGGAACGTCAAACGAGCAAGATTGCCATGACTGCATCCAGATCCGCCCTCCGCGGCAGCCTCGTGCTGGCCGGCGCCTTCGCCTGCCAGGTGGCGTGGACCCAGCCGCCGGCGCCGCTGGCTCCGGCCGCCGCCTCGGCCGCCGAGCGCGCGCAGCAGCAGACCGACCGCACGATGTACTGGATCCGGGTGCTGGCCGACAAGCCCGCCCCGACCAGGGCCGCGCCCGCGCCCAGGCCGGTTGCCGCCGCACCGGTGGCGCAGGCCAGGCCGCTCGTGGACGCACGCGAGAAGGCCAGGGTGGCCGCGGTGCCGGCGCCCGCGACGCCGCTCGCGGCCGAGCGACCGCTGCTCGCGCCGACGGCCGCCGAGGGCTTGTCCGATCCGGCCACGTCGAACAGCGGCGCGACCGTCGACCTTCCCGTCGATGCACCGGCCGTTCCGGTCCCCACGGCGCCCGAACCGAACGTCGCGCCGCCTCCGGCCGAGGAGCCCGATCCCGGGCTGGTCCGGGTCAAGCTGGTCCAGCCCGACTTCCCCGCCTCCGTGCTGAAGCGCATCCCGAAGGGCAGCGTCGAGGTGCGCTTCGAGGTCGAGCCGGGCGGCACGGTGGTCGACGCCGAGGCGGTCAAGAGCCCGCACGCCGGCCTGAGCCGGGCGGCGGTGGAGGCGGTCAAGCAGTGGCGTTTCCAGCCGACGGCCAGGAGCCACACCGCGCTGGTGAACCTGGTGTTCGACGTCGACAACTGAGCCGGTCTCCGGCGCCGGGCGGGTTCGCCGGAGCGATCGATCAGTCGGTGCGCGCCGGATGCCGCCTGAACCAGCGGTCGACCTGCTCGATCAGGTCGAGCCAGTGGCTGGGATGCCATTCGAAGCTGTGGTTGTCGTCCGGGTAGCGCACCAGCGCCGCGTCCACGCCGCACAGCTTCAGCGCCGTGAAGTACATCTCCGATTGCCCGATCGGCGTGCGCGCGTCCTTCTCGCCGCACAGCACGATGGTGGGCGTGCGCACATGGGCCACGCGCGACAGCGGCGAGCGCCGCCAGTAGTGCGCGTGCATGCCCTCGTCCCACGGCGGCGCCGGGGCGCGGAAGTAGCCGAAGTAGTCGGGGCGGTCGACCGTGAGCGTCTGGCTGATCCAGTCCATCACGCCGTAGATGACGGCCGCCGAGGCGAAGCGGTGGCTGTGTCCGATCAACCAACTGGCCAGGACGCCGCCGGCCGATTCGCCGGCCACGTGCACGCGCTCGCGCGCGATGCCGCCGCGGGCGACGACCTGTTCGACGCAGTCGAGAAGCTGCAGTTCGTCCTGGCCGGGGAAGCCCGGCTCCAGCGCGTCGGTGAACGCCTCGCCGTAGCCCAGCGAGCCGGGCGGATTGATCATCAGCACCGCGTAGCCGCGCGCGGCCCACACCTGCGGCACGATCGCGAAATCGGGGCCCCAGGCGAGGTACGGGCCGCCGTGCAGCCACAGGATCAGCGGCACCTCCACATCGGCCGGGATGTGCGCCGGCCGCAGCAGCCAGGCCTGCCACTCGCGGCCGGCCTGCCTGGTGGGCAGCCACAGTTCCTGCATGGCCGCGACGCTGCGGCCTTCCAGCCAGGCCGCCTCGCGCGTGAGCACCTTGTCGAGGCGGCCGTCGGCGGCCAGCAGCGCCACCTCGTCGGTGCGCGTGCGGCTTCCGGCCAGGCAGGCGATGCGGCCGTCGCGCGCCACCGACAGGCCCTTGGTGTACAGCGCATAGCCGGACGAGGCGCCGCCGCCGATGTCGCGATTCAACGTCGTCCATCGCCCAGCCAGCGTCACCCGTGCGAGGCAGCCGGCGCCGCGATCCACCAGCAGCGTCAGCAGGCCCGAGCTGTCGGGCAGCCACTGCAGGCCCTGGTCGACGTCGAGCGCCTCGGGATGCGGCAGCGCGACGATCTCGCCGCCGTGGCGCGGCATCACGTGCACCACGCTGGTCTGGAACGAGGCCTGGCGGTTGCGGTAGCCGACGAACGCGATCCAGCGGCCGTCGGGCGATACCGTGGCGCGGCAGACGGGGCCGCCGAACTCGGTCAGGCGGCGCACCGAGCCGTCGGCCACGTCGAACTCGTACACGTCGGCCTCGACGACCGTGCGCGGGTCGAGCGGGCCGTCCTGCGGCGCGTGGCGCTGCATCGACATCACGATGTGGCGGCCGTCCGGCGCCCACGAGATGCGGCCCGCGAGACCCAGCTTGGTGACGTCCGTCAGCGGCCCGCCGTGCTCGAACGGATCGTGCGTGAACTGCCGCAGCTCGCCCGTGGCGGGCGTGAACAGGAAGATCTGGTGATGGCCGCCGGGCTGGTCGCCGTCGTGGCCCTCGACGCGCCGCACCAACGACTCGCTGTAGATGCCCGGAGCGCTCCATTGCGGCGTGCGCAGCGCCTCCCAGGCCGGCGCGGCCACGTCGATCGGGGCGGGCGGCACGCGCTTGACGAACGCGAGCCGGCGGCCGTCGGGCGACCACGCGAGCCCGCTGGGCGGCTCGGACAGCTGCAGCAAGGTCTCGGACGCGTCGCCGCCCGGCGTCCAGCGCCGGATCTCGAAGCGGCCCTCCGACGCGGTGACGAAGGCCAGGCTGCCGCCGTCCGGCGCCCAACGCGGCTGGCTGCCTCGGCCGAGTTCCGACGGCAGGCCCGATTCGGTGGCGACGACGCCGACCTCGCTGGCCCAGCCGTCGGTCTGCACGTCGGCGCGCATGCGCACGAAGGCCACGTGCCGGCCGTCCGGCGCGATCTGCGGATCGCCCGGCAGGCGCAGGTTGAAGTGATCTTCCGCCACGACGGCGGATCGCAAGGTCTCGCTCATCGAGCGTCTCCGGGAACGGCAGGGGCGAGGACGGCGCGGGCGTGTTCGCGCCGCGCGCTGCGCCAGGCCAGTGAAAGATGGACGAACAGCAGGAGCCCGAGCAGCTTGACGAGCAGCATCGCGTACTTCAGCGACTCGTGGCCGAAGCGGGGTTCGAGCAGGTCGCTGAACAGGCCGATCAGCAGCGGGCCGCCGCCGTCGCCCAGCAACGTGAGCATCAGCAGGAACACCGACGCCGCCAGCACGCGCATCGAGCGCGGCACGCTCGCGTGGATCATCGACATCACGGGCCCGTTGGGCATCGCGCCGAACATCGTGGCCGCCACGTGCGCGGCGAACGCGAACTTCAGGCTGGGCGCGAACAGCACGCCGAGGATGCACGGGAACGTGAAGAGGTAGGTGATCATGCAGAAGGGCAGCAGCCGCTCCTGCTTGCCCGAGCCGATCCAGTTGCCCAGCAGGCCGCCCAGCAGCAGCCCGAGCAGCGCACCGCCGGCATAGGCGCCGCCGAAGAACGCGGCCGCCTCGTCGGGCGAGAGTCCGAACTGCCGGTTGTAGAAGCTGGGCATCCACTTCGACAGCCCCGACACCGCGAACGAGGCCCAGCTGAAGCCCAGCATGATGTGCACGAAGGCGCGCCGCTTCCACAGCCCGCGCAGGCCATCGGCCCAGTGCAGGTCGGGCTCGTCGGGCACGCCGCCTTCGTCGAGCGTCGCGGTCTCCGACGAGCTGCGATCGGGCACCAGCCAGCGCTGCAGCAGCGCGGCGAGGAGCACGCCCACGCCGAACACGGCGAACGCGGCGCGCCAGCCGTGGTGCACGCCCACCCAGCCGCCTATGACCAGCGGCAGCGTGTTGCCGATGAAGTCACCCGCGGTGTAGACCGACAGCGCGCCGGCGCGCCGGTTCGGCGGGAAGAAGTCGCTGACCAGCGCCTGCCCCAGCGGCCACGCCGCGGACGGACCGACGCCCGCGAACAGGCGCGCGGCGATCAGCTGCCAGAACGCCGCGCAGCCGGCGGTGAGCAGGTTGGCGAGTCCGCACACGAGCATGCTCAGGCTCAGCACCAGCGAGCTGCCGCGCCGCGAGGCCCAGTGCGAGATGGGCAGCGCGAGCAGCGCGAACGAGACGGCCGAGCCGTAGCCGGACAGCAGGCCCAGCTGGCTGTCGGAGTAGCCGAACTCGGTCTTGATCAGCGGCAGCACGGCGGCCAGCACCGTGCCCCCCGACTGCGCCAGCGCGTTGACCAGCGTGAGCACCGCCAGCACCGTCCACGGATGGGGCGCGCGGCGCGCCGTGGGAGCAGGGATCATGGACGGCGACGATACCCGCTCGGCCGGGCTAGTAGTCATAGCGCAGGCTGACGCCGATGGTGCGCGGCTTGATCGGGTACCACTCGGTGTAGTTGACGGCGCCCGGGTTCTGGTAGGTGGAGTAGTTGACCTGCGCGGCCGATTGCCCGCGCCGGTCGGCCACGTTCTGCACGTAGCCGGTCACCTCCCAGTTCGACCAGCCGAAGGCCAGGCGCAGGTCGGCCGTGGTGTAGCTGGGCAGCACCAGGTCGGCGTCGATCTGCGCGTTGCGCTTGCCCACGTACTGCAGCACGCCGGAGAGCGACGCGTTGCTCTGGAACGGGCCGGCGAAGTGGTACGTCGCGTCCAGCGTCGACTGCAGCTTGGCCACGCCCGGCAGCGTGGTGCCGGAGTCGACGGGCCGGCCGCTGGCCGAGTCGAACGAGGCGCGCAGCCTGGCGTCGGTGACGGCCAGCGAGCCGTTGAAGCTGAGCTCCTGCGTGGGACGCCAGGCAAGCGCCGCCTCGAAGCCGCTGGAGCGCGCCTTGGCCGCGTTGGTGATGATCACGAAGCCGTCGGCGTTGGTGGTCTGCATCTGGATGTTCTTCCAGTCCAGCATGAACAGGCTCAGGTCCAGCGACACTTCCTTGGACGGCTGCAGGCGCAGGCCCGTCTCGTAGTTCCACAGCGAGTCCGACTTGTAGGGCAGCGAGCCGATGGTGTTGATGCCGCCGTAGCGGTAGCCGCGCGACGCGGTGGCGTACGCCGCCACCTCGGGCGTGAACTGGTAGCGCGTGCTGAACTTGGGCGTGGTGCCGTTCTCGCGGCTGTTGAACTCGGTGTAGGGCGAGCCGAAGTTGGAGCGCTCGAAGTCTACGGTGGTGCGGAAGTAGCGCGCGCCGGCGCCCACCGACCACTGCGGCGTGATCTTCAAGTCCAGGTCGGCGAACAGCGAGTTCTCGGTGGCCACGCCGCGGCGCGCGGTCTCGAAGTAGACGTCGTCGGGCAGGTTCACCGGATCGTCGGCGCCGGGCAGCGTCACGAGCTCGCTGCGGAAGAACACCGCGCGCTGGTGGAACGCGCCCACCAGCCAGCTGAACGCGCCGGCCTCGACCGGCGCCAGGCGGATCTCCTGCGTGAACGAGTGCGAGTTGCGGCGCTCGAAGTTCAGCGCGCGGTCGACCTGCGGGTAGGGGATGCCGCCGTAGATCGTGAAGTCGGGCACCAGCAGGTAGCTGAGGTCGTTGTCCTGGTTGCGCGTCTTGGTGGTGTAGCCGCTGAGCGAGGTCAGGCGCAGGCCGGCCACGTCCCAGTTGGCCTGCACGGAGCTGAGGCTGAACTTCGACAGGATGCGCGCGTCGGTGGGCGCGGCGATCGTCAGCGCGTCGTCCGACGGGCTCACGCCGCCGTCGCCGCCCTGCTTGCTCTGCTGCGTGGAGTAGCTGGCGGCGATGTCGAGGTCGCGCGTGGGCTTGAGCGCGAGGATCACGCGGGCCGACTCGGCGTTGTTCGCGTTGATGTCCTTCTTGCCGGTCTCCACGTTGTCGATGTAGCCGGGATCCTTGCGCTTGGTGACCACCATGCGCAGCGCCGCCACGTCCCTCGACAGCACGATGTTGGCCATCGTGTCCGCGTTGAAGCCGACGCCGCCGTGCGACACGCTGGAGGCGCCGGTGAGCACGCTGAAGGCGTTGGAGCGCAGGTCGGGCCGCGCGTAGAGGTAGCGCACCGCGCCGCCCAGCGAGGCCGAGCCGTACAGCGCGCCCTGCGGGCCGCGCAGCACCTCCACGCGCTCCAGGTCGAAGGGCACGACGTCGGGCGTGGAGATGTAGACGTACGGGTCGGTGACCGGCACGTCCTCGATGTAGAGGCCCGTGGGCGACTGGCCGAAGACGACGTTGTCGGAGACGGTGTTGGTGCCGATGCCGCGGATGCTGATCATCGCGCCGTCGGCGTTGTCCTTGCTGAACTGCACGCCGGGGCTCAGCTTGAACAGGTCCTCCGCGTCCATCGTGCCGAGCTGCTCCAGCTTCGCGCCGGAGATCGCGGTGACGGTGCCCGCCACCTCGCTCTGCAGCTGCTTGCGCTTGCCGGCGGTGACCTCCACGCGCTGGATGTCCTCCACCGGCGTGACCTTGGAGGGCGCCGCGCCGGAGGCGGCGGGCGCGGCGTCGGGTGCGGCCGCGGTCTGCGCCGAGGCCGACAGGCCCAGCGCCGCGCTGGCTGCGAACACCGAGCAGTTGCGGGCGATGCGGCGATTCATTCGAGGCTGCGTCTTGCTTTTGGACATGAAGCTTTCCATGATGGCGAGAAAGTGGGGAATCCAGCGCGATGGCTTGCAAAACGTTCCGCATCGCATGGCTCCATGGTATGAATGCCGTCATCACACTGAAATATCCCGCCCGGGATACGCCCCACACGCCGCCGCGAGCCTGCCCGACCCGATGAAGATGCCTCCCGCTCCCGCACCGGACGCCCCGCGCCGGCGCAACCGCCTTGCCGTGGCCCTCGACGCGGAGGGCGTCGACCAGCTGCGAGCCATCACCGAGGCCGTCGGCCGCCCCGAGTTCTACGGCGCCGTCGTCAGCTTCCTGCGCGCGCTGATCGACGCCGAGGTGGGCATCGCGCTGCACTACTCCGCCGACAAGCGCCCGCAGTACGTCACCATCCAGGCGGCCGCCGCGCTGCGCCGCGGGGCGCGCGAGGCGGTCTACATCGACGGCCCGTACGTGCTCGACCCGGTCTACCAGCTGTTCCAGCGCGGCCAGGCCGACGGCGCCTATCCGATGTCGTCGTACGTGCCCGACGACTTCTACGAGAGCGAGTTCTACCAGTGCTTCTTCCGCAACACGCGGCTGGTGGACACCATCGACGTGCTGTGGCGCATCGACGCCCGCAGCTCGATGGCGCTGTGCCTGGGCCGCGAGGAAGGCACGCCGCCGTTCGCCGAGGCCGAGCTCGCGCTGGTGCGCCACGTGCTGCCGCTGGTGTTCGCCGCGATGCGCCGCCACCACGACATCGCGCTGCCGGCGCCGCACGACGAGGACGACCGCCTGGTGCATCGCAAGGTGGAGAGCACGATGGCCAACTTCGGCGCGTCGCTTCTCACCCGGCGCGAGCGCGAGGTGGTCTTCTACATGCTCAGCGGCTACTCGTCCGAGCAGACCGCCGAGCGCCTCAACACCGCCGAGGGCACCATCCGCAACCAGCGCAAGAGCATCCACCGCAAGCTCGAGACGAGCTCGCAGGCCGAGCTGTTCTCGCTGTTCATCCAGTGCATCCCGTTCGCGGAGCCCGATTCCGACGTCGATCCGCTGGTGCGGTTCCAGGGCCCCAAGGTCGCCACCGACTGAGGGTCATCCCGTATGCCGGGACGGCTATGGCCGCGCGCCGGGCCCGGCCCTAGCATGGCGCCACGATGACTTTGAATTCCGATTTGCACGCCGGCTTCGCACCCGGCTACGACCAGGCGCGCCAGGCCTGGCTGCGCGCCGTCTTCGCACAGGGCGGCAGCGTCCACGGCGAGCGCCATCCCGGCGAAGGACCGGACGGCGAGCCGCTCTGGCAGGAGCTCGCCGTGTTCGGCGACGCCGACGCGCCCAGCGTGTTCGTCGTCGTCTGCGGCACGCACGGCATCGAGGGCCACGCCGGCTCCGCGGTGATGCGGGCCTGGCTGGAGGAGGGCGGTCCGGGCGTGCTGCCGCCGGGCGTCGGCGTCCTGCTGGTGCACGCGGTCAACCCGTGGGGCATGGCGCACTGGCAGCGCGGCACCGAGAACAACGTCGATCTCAACCGCAACTTCATCGCCTTCCCCGACTTGCCCGCACCCAACGCGGGTTACGCCGAGCTGCACCCGCACCTGATGCTGGCCGACTGGAGCGAGGCCGAGGTCGAACGCGCCTTCGCGGCGATGGACGCGTTCCGTGCCCGCGTGGGCGAGCAGGCCTTCTCGAACGCCTTCAACGGCGGCCAGTACCTGCACGCCGACGGCATCTTCTACGGCGGCCACGCGCCCGAATGGGCCAACGTCGCGCTGCGGCGGCAGGTGGCGCGCCACCTGGGCCGCGCGAAGCAATGCGTGCTGGTGGACCTGCACACGGGCATCGGCCCGTACGGCCGGCCCTTCATGATCAACTTCGACGCGCCGGGCTCGTTCGGGCGCGAGCGCGCGCGCGAGGCCTGGGGCGATGCGGCGCTCAGCGGCGCGGGCTCCACCCACGCCGCGCTGGCGAACTTCCAGGGCCTCATGATCGACGCCTTCGTCGACGCGCTGCCCGGCTGCCGCATCTCGGCCACCGCGGTGGAGTTCGGCACGCTGGAGCGTCGCCGCATGCAGCGCGCCCACCTGGCCAACGCGTGGATGCGCCGGCAGTCGCACGACTCCGACGCGCTGCGCCGCGCGGGCGCAGAATATCGCGAGGCCTTCATTCCCTCCGATCCGGCGTGGCGCGCCTCGGTGCTGCGGCACGGCATCGCGCTGTGCCGGCAGGGCCGCGACGCGGTCGTCGCTTCCCATCGAACGTTGCCGTGAACACACCGTCCGACCTCTTTCCCGGCTTCGTGCACCACCGCGTCCCGGTGGACGGCGACATCGCCATCGATGCGCTCATCGGCGGCGCCGGCGACCCGCTGCTGCTGCTGCACGGCCATCCGCAGACCCGCGCGATCTGGCACAAGGTGGCCGCGCGCCTGGCCGAGCGCCACACGGTCGTGCTGGCCGACCTGCGCGGCTACGGCGATTCGTCCAAGCCCGCGGGCCTGCCCGACCACGCGAACTACTCGAAACGGACGATGGCGCGCGACCAGGTGCGCCTGATGCAGACGCTGGGCCTGGACGACTTCGACATCCTCGCGCACGACCGCGGCGCGCGCGTGGCGCATCGGCTGGCCGCGGACCACCCCGAGCGCGTCGGCCGCATGATCCTGCTGGACGTGGCGCCGACGCTGGCGATGTACGAGCAGACCTCGCGCGACTTCGCCACCGCGTACTGGCACTGGTTCTTCCTGATCCAGCCCGCGCCCTTGCCCGAGCGCCTGATCGAGGCCGACCCGGCCGCGTACGTGCGCGAGGTGGTCGGGCGGCGCGGCGCGGGAATGGCGCCGTTCGCGGCGGGCGCGCTGGCCGAATACGAGCGCTGCATGGCGCTGCCGGGCGCGGCCCACGGCATCTGCGAGGACTACCGCGCCGCCGCCGGCATCGACCTGGAACATGATCGCGCCGACCGCGACGCGGGCCGACGCATCGCCACGCCCACGCTGGTGCTGTGGGGCCGCGACGGCGTCATCGAGAAGTGCTTCCGGCCGCTCGACGAATGGCGGCGGGTCGCGCAGGACGTGCGCGGCGAGGCGCTGCCCTGCGGTCACTACATCGCCGAGGAGGCGCCCGGATTGCTGCTGGAAAAGGTCGACGCGTTCCTGGGCGAGGCGCGACGATGAACGCCGCACGAACGCTTTATCGCAAGCTCGTGGAGAGCCACACGGTCGCCGTCCTCGACGAACAGAACGTGCTGCTGTTCTGCGACCTGCACCTGATGAACGAGTACACGAGCCCACAGGCCTTCGCGGGCCTGCACGAGCAGTCGCGCGAGGTGCTCGTGCTCGGCCAGAACGTGGCCACGGTGAGCCACGTGATCCCCACGCATCCGGACGCCCATCGCGTCATCCGCGATCCGGCCGCCGCGCTGCAGGCCAGCAACCTGAAGCGCAACTGCACGCGCCACGGCATCGCGCTGTTCGACACCAACGACGCGCTGCAGGGCATCGAGCACATCATCGCGCCCGAGCACGGCATGATCCGCCCGGGCATGGTGGTGATCTGCGGCGACAGCCACACCACCACCTACGGCGCGCTGGGGGCGCTGGGCTTCGGCATCGGCACGTCCGAGGTGGAGCACGTGCTGGCCACGCAGTCGCTGGTGTACCGGCTGGCCGGCGACATGCGCATCCGCGTCGACGGCAGACTACCGGTGGGCACCACCTCCAAGGACCTGATCCTCATGATCATCGGCCGCATCAGCGCCCAGGGCGCGCGCGGCCACGTGGTAGAGTTCTGCGGCGGCGCCATCGCCGCGCTGTCGATCGAGGCCCGGTTCACGCTGTGCAACATGGCGGTGGAGGCCGGCGCGCGCGGGGCGCTCGTCGCGCCCGACCAGGCCGCCATCGACTACGTGCTGGCCCGCGCCCCCGATATTTCCGGCGACCTGCGCGAGCGCGCGCTCGCGCACTGGGCCACGCTGCGCAGCGACGACGACGCGCGCTTCGACATCGAGCACCGCTTCGACGCCTCCGACGTCGCGCCCCACGTGACCTGGGGCACCAGCCCCGACCAGGTCATCCCCATCGACGGCACGGTGCCGGCGCCGGAGGGCGCGCGCGGCGCAAGCACGGAGCAGGCGCTGCGCTACACCGGCCTGCGCGCCGGCATGTCGCTGGAAGGCCTGGCCGTGGACCACGTGTTCATCGGCTCGTGCACCAACGCGCGCATCGAGGACCTGCGCGAGGTGGCCGAGATCGTGCGGGGCCGCCGCGTCGCACGCGGACTGCGGGCCATGGTCGTCCCCGGCTCCGGCGCGGTGAGGGCGCAGGCCGAGGCCGAGGGCATCGCGCAGCTGCTGGTCGACGCCGGCTTCGAATGGCGCCTGCCCGGCTGCTCGATGTGCCTGGCGATGAACGACGACATCCTCGAGCCCGGCCAGCGCTGCGCCTCCACCACCAACCGCAACTTCGAGGGCCGCCAGGGCCGCGGCGCGATCACGCACCTGATGAGCCCGGCGATGGCGGCCGCGGCCGCCGTCACGGGCCGCATCACCGACATCCGCCGCATGGCCCCCGGGAGCGCCGAATGAGCGACCTCACGCACCGCATCGAGGGCATCGCCGCGCCGCTGCCGATCGCCAACCTCGACACCGACCAGATCATGCCCAAGCAGTTCCTGCACGGCATCGACAAGAAGGGGCTGGCCCGCGGCGTGCTGTGGGACCTGCGCTTCACCGGCGACGGCCAGCCGCGGCCCGAGTTCATCCTGAATCGTCCCGGGTACGCTGTCACGCGCATCCTGCTCGCAGGCCCGAACTTCGGCTGCGGCTCGAGCCGCGAGCACGCCGTCTGGGGCCTGCAGCAATACGGCATCCAGGCCGTCATCGCCTCGGCCTACGGGGAGATCTTCTTCTCGAACGCGATGAACAACCGCCTGCTGGCCGTGCTGCTGCCGGAGGACCAGGTGCAGGCGCTGATGGCGGAGTCCGCGGCCGCCGCGGAGCCGCTGGCGCTGGCGATCGACGTCGAGGCGATGACCGTCGCGTCGCCGGCGCGGACGCTGCCCTTCACGCTGGGCGATCGACACCGCGCGATGTTCCTGAAGGGGACGGACATGATCGGCGCCTCGCTCGAGCATCGCGACGCGATCGAGGCCTTCGCCCGCCGCCATTGGGACGCGCAGCCCTGGGTGAAGGACGTCGCGGCGCGGACGCGGGCGCGGCTGGACGGCGTCGGCGAGGCGCCGGCGCCTTACGCAGCCAGTGCGTCGCCCAGGTAGACGCCCTGCGACAGCCCGGCCTTGACCTGGCGCGTCGCCTCGTCCACCCGTACCTCCTGCTCGCCTGCCTCGATGGCGGCGTACGACTGGCGCACCACGTCCGCGGGCGAGGACTTGGGCACGTCGAAGTCGCGGATCATGTCCGTGTCGATGAAGCCGCCGTGGAAGCCCACCACCTGCGTGCCCTGCGCCTTCAGCTCGGCGCGCAGGCTGTTGGTGAGCGCCCAGGCCGCCGACTTGGTGACGCCGTACGCGCCCAGCATCGGCGTGTTGATCCAGCTCAGGATCGACAGGATGTTCAGGATGGCGCCGCCGCCGTTGCGGCCGAGGATGTCGGCGAACGCGCGGCTCATGTTCAGCACGCCGAACACATTGGTCTCCAGCTGGTCGCGCAGCAGCGAGACGGCGTCGCCCCCGACGATGCCGCCTGGGCGGCCGATGCCGGCGTTGTTGATGACCAGCGTCACGTCGGGGCACTGCACGGCCACCGCCGCGACGTCCTCGACGCTCGTCACGTCGACCTTGACGGGGATCACGCCGGGCAGCGTCACCTTGGACGGGTCGCGCGCGCCGGCGTAGACCTTGGCGGCGCCGAGGGCGAGCGCCTGCCTGGCGAATTCGAGGCCGAGGCCGCGGTTGGCGCCGGTGATGAGGACGACGGAGCCTTGGATCTTCATGATGCTTTCCTTCATTCAAAATATGATCGAAATCATATTTGTGGGGGCAAAAAAACCTCGCGCGACCGATTCACCGGAAGGCGAGGCGCTTCCATCGTTGGCGTTTCACGTGTCGTAGCGCGCCAGCAGATTCTTCGTCGCGTCGGCCAGCACCTTGGCGGCCGTCGCCGGCTCGCTGTCGACCAGCGCCCGCGCGAGCTGCACGGCGCCCAGCATCGTGCTGGCCACCGTCCACGCCGCGTCGGGCGGCGCTCCGGCGGGCAGGGCGCGCTTCACCTGCTCGTGCAGGTTGCCGATGAGGCGGCGCGACGGCTCGGCCACCTCGGGCACCTGGCGGAATATCTCGCCGGACAGCAGCGAGACCGGGCAGCCGTTCTCGCAGTCGCGCACGTGGGCCATCGACAGGTAGATCTCCACCATCGCCCGGAACGGGCTGGCGCCGCCGGCCACCAGCCGCGCGCTCTGCTCGCGCACCACCTGCGCGATGTCGGCGCCCGCCTGGGCCACGGCCTCCGCCAGCAGCGCGTCGCGCGACGCGAAGTGCGCGTAGAAGCCGCCGTGCGTCAGCCTGGCGGCGCGCATCACCTCGGTCACGTTCACGCCGTGGTAGCCCTGGCGGCGGATGGCGCGCGACGCGACGTCGACGATGCGTTGGTGGGACAGGGCCTTGCGGCCGGACAGCTCCGTCATGGGTGGCCGAATGAATATGATGTTGATCATATTAACACCGGGCGGCCAAAGACCCTGCTGACGCTGCAGCTGTCCGCGCAGTGTGAGCCGCGCGGTGGGTCAGAGCATCGCGACGATCGCCTTGCCGCCCGCGGCCGCGGCCATCACGGTGCCGCTGGCCACCTCCGACAGCGCCTCGCCGGTGGCCGACAGGCCGACCGCGGCATAGTGGCCCAGCGCCTTGCCCACCGACTCGACAGTGTCGACCACCGCCTCGCCGGCGTGCTCGATGCCGTGCGCGGCGGACTCGGCGGCGTGCCAGGCACCGACCGCGAGATCCTCGACCTCGCTGACCACGCCGCTCGCCGCGCCGGCCACGGTCTTGCCGCCTTCCACGGTGGCGTTCACCGCCGTTTCCCCGGCCTGCGCCAGCGCATGCAGCGCCTTGCCGCTGAGCGACACCGTCGCGCTGACGCCGTCGCTGGCGGCCGCGGCGACGCCCGTCAGCGCGGCCGTGACGCCGCCGGTGACCGATTCGGCGCGCGCCGACGGGGCGGAACCCGTCGTGGACGGGGTGGTGGTGGTAAGCGCGGAAATCGACATGGGGTGAGCCTCGGGGATCTGCGGTCGACACCCTGGCCAACCATGCATCGATGCTAGGCCGGCGCACCCGTTCCGGACGCCCGATGAACCGGGCAAAACGGGGCGGCGATACCTCGTGCAAACAATATGTCGGCCTTGACATCGCCCCGCGCACCCCGGCGACATCTTTGCCGGGATGACGCGATCAGGCCTCGGGACGGTCGAAGACGACCTCCACCGCCAGGCCACGCCCGCCGGCGCCGTCGCGCAGCCGCAGCGAGGCGCCGAGCTGGGAGCAGAACTCCTTGACGATGGCCAGGCCCAGCCCGCAGCCGTCCGATTCGCGGTCGTCGATTCGGTAGAAGCGCTCGAGCACGCGGTCGCGCTGCGATTCGGGAATGCCGGGGCCGTTGTCCTCGACGGTGAGCGTGACGCGATCCGGCCCGACGGCCACGTGCGTGGTCACGATGCCGCCGGGCTGCGTGTAGCGGATCGCGTTGTCCACGAGGTTGGTGACGATCTCGTGCAGCGTCACGGCGTGTCCGCGCACGGCGGCCTCGGCGGCGGTGCACTCGAAGCCGAGGTCGATCCGCTTGCTCTGGGCGCGGCCGGCCATGTCCACCAGCACCTGGTGCACGACCTCGTCGAGGCGGCCCTGCTGGCCGTGCAGTTCCTCCGACGCGTGGGCCTCCGCGCTGGACAGCGTCAGCAACTGGTTGACCAGCCGCACCGACTGCTGGACGGTCTGGCGGATCGCGGCCAGCGACTCCGCGCGCCCGGCCGCATCGGCGGCGCGCACCGCGTAGCTGACCTGCGTGGTGAGCAGCGTCAGCGGCGTTCGCAGCTGGTGCGCGGCGTTCTGGATGAAGGTCTGCTGCACGCTGGTGTGGTGCTCCAGCCGCATCGCGTAGCCGTTGATCGCGTCCACCAGCGGGCTCAGCTCGACCGGGACGGCGTCGATCTCGAGCGCCTGCAGCGAGCCCGGGCGGCGCGCCAGCATCGCGTCGCGCAGGCGCAGCAGCGGCTTCAGGCAACTGCGCAGGCCCAGCCAGACCAGCAGGGCCACGAGCGCGAGCGTCGCCAGCTGCTGCGTCATCGCCTGCATCCACAGCGAGCCGGCCAGCGCGGAACGGCCCTGCAGGGTCTGCGCGATCTGCACGCGCACCGGCTGGATGCCCGTCTCGGTGAGCACCGGCTGCAGGTAGACCACGGCCCGCACGGGCTGGCCGCGCACCTGGGCGTCGAAGAAGTGCGAGGTCTCGGGCTGCAGCATCGCCTGCGAAAGCGCGAACTCGGGATAGCCGGTGACGGTGCGGCCGTCGCTGGTGACGACGCGGTAGTACACGTGATCGATGTCGCCCGACTGGAACAGCTCCAGCGCGGCCGGCGGGACCGGGTCCTGGATGCTGCCGTCCTCGAAGCGCAGCTGCTCGGCCACGATGCGCGCCGAGCCGAGCAGCAGCCGGTCCTGCACCACCGTCGCGACCGCCTGCGCGTTCTGGCGACTGACGACGCCGTCGAAGAGCACGGCGCCGGCCAGCGGCAGCATCACCCACGCGAGCAGGCGGCCCCTGAGGCTATGCGCCATGGTGCACCGGCCGCAGCAGGTAGCCCAGGCCGCGCAGCGTCACGATGGTGGCATCGCTGCCTTCGAGCTTCTTGCGCAGGCGGTGCACGTAGATCTCGATGGCGTCGGCCGACACGCCGTCGTCGAGCGAGGGCAGGCTCTGGCCCAGCATCGCCTTCGAGACGGTGGCGCCCACCTTCATGATCAGCACCTCCAGCACGGTGCGCTCGCGCGGCGTCAGCACGAGCGGCTTGCCTGCCAGCGTGAACTCGCGGCTGCCGCCCAGGTAGACGAGGTCGCCGCACGCGATCTGCGGGTTGGACACGTGCGCCGACCGCCGCAGCAGCACGCGGATGCGCGCCTCCAGCTCCTCCACCTCGAACGGCTTGGCCACGTAGTCGTCCGCCCCGTGATCGAGCTCCGTCACGCGGGTGCGCGTGCTGTTGTCGGCCGTGAGCACCAGCACCGGCGTGGCGTTGCCGCGCTCGCGCAGGCGGCGCAGCACCTCGTGCCCTCCGAGCTTCGGCAGGGCCAGGTCCAGCAGCACGAGGTCGTATTGCTCGGTGCGCAGCATGAAGTCGGCCGCCTCGCCGTCCTCCACGCAGTCCACCGCGTACTGCTGCTTGCGAAGCGTGCGCGAGAGCCAGTCGGCCAGCACCTTGTTGTCTTCGACCAGGAGGATGCGCACGGCGTGGCCTCAGCGAGCGGCGAGGGCGAACTCGGTGGTGAAGGTGCGCGAGAGGTCGATCGGCTTGCCCACCACGGCGCGCTCGGCCAGCCGCATCACCCGCAGCACGTTGGCCGGGCCGCCGGCCGGCATCACGCCGTCGGGGGTGAACATGGCCTTGCTCTGTTGCAGCGTGCTCACGTAGAGCGCGCGGTCGCCGGCCATGTAGCTGGACGGAAGCTGCGCCGCGATGTCCTGCGCGCTGTGCGTGGCGATGTAGCGCAGCGACTTGACGAGCGCGTTGACCAGGCGCTGCACCTCGTCGCGATGCGTGCTGATCCAGGGCGTGGACATGTACAGGCAGGCGGCCGGGTAGAGGCCGCCCAGCTCGCCGGCGGCCGTGCCGGGCGTGCGCAGGTCGACGAGCAGGCGGGCGTCGCCCGACTTGAGCAGCCGCGACAGCGTCGGCTCGGTGGTCATGCCCACGTCGATGCGTCCCGTGCGCAGCGCCTCGGCGAACGCCTCGCCCGAGCCGACGCCGGCCACGCTGATCTCGCCCTTGCTCACGCCGTGCGAGCCCGCGAGGTACTGCATCAGCAGGTGCGTCGACGAGCCCAGGCCCGTGACGCCGAGCGCGTGGCCGCGGAAGTCGGCCGGGGAACGGATCGCGTCGCCCAGGCGCGTGGAGACGACCACCGCCTCGCCGGGCGCCTGGCTGAACTGCACGACCGCCTGCACGAACTTGCCCTTGGCCTGCAGGTCGATCGTGTGGTCGTAGAAGCCCACGACGCCCTGCACGCTGCCGGTGAGCAGGCCGTCCTCGGCGTGGCCGCCGGACGTGTCGCTGAGCACCTGCACGTCGAGGCCCTGCTCCTTGAAGTAGCCCAGGCGGTCGGCGAGCGCGGCGGGCAGGTAGATCTGCTTCTCGATGCCGCCCACCATCAGCTGGATCGTGGCGGCGCACGCGGGCGCCGCGCAGGCGAGCGCGCAGGCAGCCGCGGCCAGCGCGCGGGCGACGGCCGATCGCAGGATCGTTCCGATGTTTCTCATGGCGTTCCGCCAGTCGTTGTTCGAGCTTGTCTCCGCTTCGAATACTACGGAGGACACGCGCCGATGGCACGCGTCTCGTGCACGTCGTTGTATGGGCGACTACGTGATTTCCCTCAGCTAATTCTGCTGAAAGCTAATGGAAGGGTACGCGCTCGTAGCCTCGCGGACTGACGGGTGGACGCCATGACGTCCGGACCTGCATCAACGGAGACAGAAACCATGAAATTCGCCTTTTCGCGCCGCGCGGCGTTGCTCGCGGCAGCCGCTGCACTGGCCTCGTGCGCCGCGCCCGCCGCGTTCGCGCAGTCCGCCCCCATCGTCATCAAGTTCAGCCACGTCGTGGCGCCCGACACGCCCAAGGGCAACGGCGCGCAGCGCTTCAAGGAGCTCGCCGAGGAGCGTACCAAGGGGCGCGTGAAGGTGGAGCTGTACCCGAACAGCCAGCTCTACAAGGACAAGGAGGAGATGGAGGCGCTGCAGCTCGGCTCGGTGCAGATGCTCGCGCCGTCGCTCGCCAAGTTCGGCCCGCTGGGCGTCAAGGAATTCGAGGTCTTCGACCTGCCCTTCATCTTCAAGGACCAGGCCGCGTTCCGCGCGGTCACCGACGGCCCCGTCGGCGCCGACCTGTTCCGCAAGCTCGAGCCCAAGGGCATCAAGGGCCTCGCGTACTGGGACAACGGCTTCCACATCATGAGCGCCAACCGGCCGCTGCACGACGTGGCCGACTTCAAGGGCCTGAAGATGCGCATCCAGTCGTCGAAGGTGCTGGACGCCCAGATGCGCGCGCTCGGCGCCATCCCGCAGGTGATGGCCTTCAGCGAGCTGTACCAGGCGCTGCAGTCGGGCGTCGTCGACGGTACCGAGGGCGTCCCGTCGAACTTCTACACCCAGAAGATCTACGAGGTGCAGAAGAACATGACGCTGTCGTACCACGGCCACCTGGCGTACGCCGTCATCGTCAACAAGAAGTTCTGGGACGGCCTGCCCGAGGACATCCGCACGATCCTCGTCGGCTGCGTCAAGGACGCGACGACCTATGCCGACGCGCTGGCCGTCAGCGAGAACGCGATGGCGCTGGACAAGATCCGCGCGAGCGGCAAGACCACGATCTACACGCCCACCGCGGCGGAGATCAACGAGTGGAAGAAGGCGCTGATGCCCGTGCACCAGGAGATGGCCGCGCGCGTGGGACAGCCCACGATCGACGCCGTCTACAAGGCCGCGGGCTTCGTCGCCCCGAAGTGAATTCACCACACCCGAGCCCCCACCGCGGGGCGACAACCACTGGAGACATGAGATGAAGAAGTTTGCAATGCGCGCCAGCGCGCTGGCCGTGCTCGCGCTGTGCCACCCCGTGTTCGCGAACGAGGTCGACGACCTCAAGGCCGAGATCGCCGCGCAGAAGGCGGCCGA